>ERZ808240.3437-NODE-3437-length-15439-cov-4.293747_pt1 | contig 15439 bp, 14 predicted proteins | sample MGYA00521084_ERZ808240 | MGnify/ENA primary metagenome ERZ808240 (study PRJEB31516, sample SAMN03275571) | gut metagenome | biome: mammalia-associated habitat; material: feces | host: Papio cynocephalus | place: Kenya | collected 2012-08-06 ... | reverse complement strand
TTTTTCGGTTATGGTGACATTTCCAAGTTCGGCGTAGACGCTGATCTTGTTTAATGCACCTTCCAGTTCTCTTACATTATAAGTAACGTTATTTGCGATGTATTCGAGAATGTTATCACTGATATTTTTATATCCGTTCATCTCTACTTTGTTTTTAAGGATCGCCATTCTTGTCTCATAATCAGGAGCATGAATATCGATAGGTACACCCCATTCAAATCTGGAACGAAAACGCTCCTCCAGAGTTTTGATCTCTTTTGGTGGTTTATCTGAAGACAGGATGATCTGTTTACCTTCATCGTGAAGTGCATTGAAGGTATCGAAAAATTCCTGCTGTGTACTCTCTTTACCTATGAGGTACTGAATATCATCAATCAGTAAGACATCGACGGTTCTGTATTTTTCCCGAAATTCATCTGTCTTGTTTTTTTTGATCGCTTCTACGATCTCATTTGTGAATTTATTGGAAGGTACATAGAGAACCTTCATATTCTTATTATGCTGTAAGATATAATGTGCGATTGACTGCATCAGATGTGTTTTACCAAGACCTGCTCCACCATATAAGAAAAGTGGATTGAATTTGTCCAGTCCCGGTGAATCTGCGACAGCCAGACATGTAGCATGGGCGAGCTTATTACTCTCACCTACGACAAATGTTTCAAATGTATATTTTGGGTAAAGATTACTTTTTGTAATTGCCTCGTTGTATTCTTCAGATGTGACGATTTCTTTTGAATCGTTTTTGAGATTACTTTCAAGATCAATGACAACTTCGATAGAATCGTCCTGGAGAACTTCTCTTATAGAAGTAACCAGAAACATATCGTACATTTTCTTGTTGATAAATTCTATGCCCCTTGCTCCCATCTGTTCATCAATCGTAAAATACAGTTTTTTTCCTTCAACAGAGTATAGCTTCAAAGGCTTTATCCATGTATTAATTACGATATGGGATAATCCATGTTCAGTCTCAAGAAGGGAGAGAATCTCGTCCCATTTTGATAATATCAATTCCTTCATTCTTACGAAAATCCTTTCAGTCCATTCGTTGTATCTATGGAGTTATAGGCATAGAACCACGTATTTATATCTTATAACAAAATGACCATTTTTTCAAGTTATATTACCCTCTTATGGGCACTTGATAAAAATTTTCTATATAATAGGAAGAAACTCATTTTATAATATGACAGGAAATTGTTTTGTAACAGATTGAAAATAAGTTACATAATAATTATGAAAAAGTATTGTTATGTTAAGTAATAAAAATGTTACCTAATAAATTGTGAACATCAAAATATAAGATAAAATATAGATTTATGGAAGAATGAAAACAACAAATCCAGATGTTATCCACATGTTATTCACAATTTGTGGATAACATTATGTAAATTGATTATGGTAAAGTACATATCAATGGATAAATGTGGAAAAAAAGAAAAACCACTAGATTTTGTATTTAAAAATTATATAGACACCAATTTTTAAAAATAAAAAAATCACATTTTTTTAACTAAGTGTTTTATAGTGTAAAAACCCTTGATTTTAAAGGAAAAATTCAAAAAAAACTTGACTGTATGTGGTTATTTATTTATAATATGCAAGGACTTTATAGGTATCTGTATGTGTTCGTCTGAGTCTGTTATAAACAGAAGAAATGAATGGATGTGGATAAATAATGGTCATAATAATTAAAGGAGGTGTATAGATATGAAGATGACTTTCCAGCCTAAGAAGAGACAGAGATCAAAAGTACATGGTTTCAGAAAGAGAATGAGTACTGCTAATGGCAGAAAGGTACTGGCCGCTAGACGAGCTAAGGGTAGAAAGAAATTATCAGCATAGGTCACAAGGTTGTGGCCTTTTTTAGTTTTTCTAATTTTCAATCAATGATTTGGTGGTTATGTTATGAGTAATTTTATTACGTTAAAAAACAGCAGAGAGTTTGGCAGTGTTTATAACACAAAGGATTCGGTGGCCAATAAATATTTAGTTATGTATCTGAGAGCCAACAGCTTGGAATACAATAGACTTGGAATCTCTGTTAGTAAAAAAGTTGGTAACAGTGTGGTAAGACACAGGGTAACCAGATTGATTAGAGAAGCTTACCGATTAAACAAAGACTGTATCCGCAGTGGTTATGACATTGTGTTCGTTGCCAGAGTAACAGCGAAGGACAAGGGGTATCATGAGATCGAAAGTGCCATGATGCATCTGTTCATGCTGAAGAAGCTGACGATAGTCAGAGATGGTGAAAATTCAAAATGAAAAAAATGTTAATTCGTTTAATCAGATTTTATCAGAGGTATTTGTCCATGTTAAAAGGACATCCTACCTGCAAGTATTTTCCAACCTGTTCACAATATGCGATCGAAGCTTTGGAAAAGTATGGCGTGATAAAAGGTGGCCTCCTGGCTGTATGGAGAATACTTAGATGTAATCCTTTTTCTAAAGGAGGATATGATCCCGTTCCATAAAGGAGGACAAGATGTTTCTAACAGTAGAAGACGGTCTGATTTTAGGACCGATATGTTGGTTATTTGGTAAGATATTTGATCTGATGTATAAATTGATAGAACTTATCAGTAACAGCATGGGAATAGGATATGTTAATCTTAGTATCTGCGTTATCTTATTTACGTTTTTCATAAGAGCTTGTTTGTTCCCATTGAATTTCAAGCAGCAGAAATCTTCTAAGATTATGAATTTTATCCAGCCGGAGATTAATAAGGCAACAAAGAAGTATAACAATAAAACAGATCAGGAATCCCTGATGAAGAAGCAGCAGGAAACACAGAAGATCCAGAAGAAGTATGGTGTAAGTCTTACATCCGGATGTCTTCCAACCCTGATCCAGCTTCCTGTATTCTATGGTCTGTATCGTGTTATACAGAACATTCCTGCTTATGTAGGAGATGTGAAGGACAAGTATAGCAATATTGTAGATATTTTGAGTACGAAAACAGATTATATACAAGCAATATCTGATGTAGCAAAAGAGTCAAAGGTAAGTACCGTTTCAGCGGCTCTTAAACAAATGGGTGATGAACCTACAAAAAATCAGATTATTGATGTTCTTGATAAGTTTGCTCAGAGTGACTGGAAAAATCTCATAGATAATTTAGGACTTTCAAATAATAGTGATCTTTCAAATTATGTTAATCAAATACATGATATGAATCAGTTTTTGTTTGGACTGAATATTGCAGATGCTCCTGGACTGAAGCTTTCAGTAGCACTGATTGTTCCAATTCTTTCAGCAGTATTGCAGTTTGTATCTTCTAAGATCAGCATGAATGCATCCAAAAATAATGCAAATGCAAATGATCCTACAGCAGCACAGGCTAACAGCATGATGAATATGATGACTTACGGTATGCCGCTTATGTCATTATTTATCTGTATTAACCTGCCAATTGCTATTGGTCTTTACTGGATCATAGGTTCTGTTATTACGATTATCACACAGCTTATTATCAACAATTACTATAATAAGTGTGATAAAGAAGCAGTTCTTGAGAAATGTAAAGAAAAAGCAGCTAAGAAGCAGGCAAAGAAAGAAGCAAAGCATCCTGGTAAGAAGTCATTCTATGAGAGAATGATGGATGCTCAGAATGGTAATGTAAGTTCAGATAGTACCCAGTCTGAAAGTATTAACAGAATGGCATCTTCAAGACTGAAAAGTTATACGAATCCGACAGTTGATGAAGTGAAACAATCAGAAAACAACGTTCATTACAAATCTGGAAGCATTGGTTCCAAAGCAAATATCATGCTTCAGTATCAGAATAAGAGTAATGATAAGGGAGGAAATAAATAATGGAGTTTGTAGAATTTAAAGGTAAAACTTTAGATGAGGCACTTATGCAGGCAAGCGTTGAGCTTGGATGTGCCAGTACAGACCTGGAATATAATGTAGTCAGTGAGGGAAGCACAGGTTTTCTTGGACTGATCGGTTCAAAGCCATTTGTCATCAGTGCCAGAAAGAAGAAAACATTTGTGGATGATGTAAGAGAATATCTTGAAACATTATTCAAGGCTATGGATATTCAGGCTGACATCAAGATCGAGTTTAATGAGACAGATAATCTTCTTGATATCGATGTAGAAGGTCCTGAAATGGGTATTCTGATCGGTAAGAGAGGACAGACATTAGATGCACTCCAGTATCTGATCAGTCTCGCAGTAAACAAGAAGAGTGACTCTTATATCAGAGTAAAGCTTGATACAGAGAATTACAGAGCAAGAAGAAAAGAGACTCTTGAAAATCTTGCCAAGAACATTGCATTCAAGGTAAAGAGAACAAAGCGTTCATTTGCACTTGAACCAATGAATCCTTATGAGAGAAGAATTATCCACGCTACTTTACAGAATGATAAGTATGTATCTACAAGAAGCGAGGGTGAAGAACCATATCGTAAGGTTATCGTATATTTAAAGAAATACGACAGAAATAACAAATAATAAAGTATCTTGCTAACAGATACTTATATAAAACAGAAAAACATATGTAAATGTGGATTTCTGAAAAATAAGATTTCCGGAAAATGAAAAATCAGGGTAACTGCTCTGATGAATCGACTTCCGGAAATTTTTTTTTAGGGATAGAAAAAAAGTATGTATAGGTGTATTATCTAAAAGTATGTTAGTATAAATAAAATGATATGATATTGTAATATAATATATGTTATCTGTTATGTCAGTGAATGATGTATAGAATATTGATCAGATAGAAACAGGAGAAATCATATGCTTGTAAATGATACGATTGCTGCGATCGCAACCGGTATGGGAAATGCCGGGGTTGGTATTATAAGGATCAGTGGTAAGAATGCAGTTGAAGTCGCTTCAAAGGTGTTTAGACCGGAAAATAAAGAGAAAAAAATAGAGAGCATGAAAAGCTATATGGCAGCATTTGGACAGGTATATGATGGCGATAAAGAGCTGGACGAGGGTATTTTGCTTCTGATGCGTGCTCCGCATACTTATACATGTGAAGATGTATGTGAGTTACAGTGTCATGGTGGAATGGTTGTATTAAGAAATGTACTTGCCGCTGTAATTAAGAATGGTGCAAGACTTGCAGAACCGGGAGAATTTACCAAGCGGGCATTCTTAAATGGAAGAATCGATCTGTCACAGGCAGAATCTGTTATGGATCTGATCAGTGCCAAGAATGATTTTGCTGTGAAATCTTCACTTATGCAGCTTCGTGGTGATCTGAAGGATAAGATCATAGATATGAGAGAACAGATTTTATATAATGTGGCATTTATAGAATCTGCACTTGATGATCCGGAACATTATAGTCTGGATGGTTACCCACAAAAACTACAAACAATTGTGGATAAGTTGGGTGATAATGTGGATAAATTATTGAGAACTTTTGATAACGGAAGAATCTTAAAAGAGGGAATCAAGACTGTTATCGTAGGCAAACCAAATGCAGGAAAATCCTCACTTCTCAACATGTTTTTGGGAGAAAACAGAGCAATCGTTACAGATATTGCAGGAACGACAAGAGATACCTTAGAGGAAGTTGTCAACATAAATGGTATTATACTGAACATTGTGGATACAGCAGGTATTCGGGATACCGAAGATATTGTGGAAAAGATGGGTGTGGATAAGGCATTGAAATTTGCTTCACAGGCAGATCTGATCTTATATGTGATTGATGGATCTGTACCATTAGATGACAACGACAGGCAGATAATATCAGAGATTAAGGACAAAAATGTCATTGCCATTATGAATAAAAATGACTTACAAACAGTTGTGGATAAAATGTGGATAACATGCGAACTTGGTTGTGATATCGTTGAGTTATCTGCTTCTACCGGGGATGGAAAAGAAAAATTATATGATCTGCTAAATGACAAATTTTTCTCTGGTGAACTGGAGTATAATGACCAGTTGTATATCACAAATGCGAGACACAAAGAAGAACTGATGAAGACAAGAGAAAGTCTTTTAAAGGTAAGAGAAAGCATCGATATGGGTATGGAGGAGGATTTCTTCTCAATCGACTTGATGGATGCTTATGAACATCTGGGACTTATTATAGGAGAAACGAACAGAGATGATCTTGCAGATAAGATATTTGAAGAATTCTGCATGGGTAAATAGGAGGATGGATAAATGCCAGTGGTTGAAGAAAATTATGATGTGGTAGTTGTTGGTGCCGGTCATGCAGGTTGTGAAGCTGCACTTGCTTCTGCCCGTCTTGGACTTGAAACGATTCTGTTTACAGTGAGCATGGACAGTGTAGCCATGATGCCCTGCAATCCAAATGTAGGTGGAAGTTCAAAAGGACATCTGGTAAGAGAACTGGATGCACTCGGTGGAGAGATGGGTAAGAATATTGATAAGACGTATATTCAGTCCAAAATGTTAAATGCGTCAAAAGGGCCTGCTGTTCATTCTCTCCGTGCACAGGCAGATAAAGCTAATTATTCCCGTACAATGAAACATACATTGGAGAATACCGATCATCTGGTATTACGTCAGGCAGAGGTAACAGAATTGATGGTTGAGGATAGTGTGATTAAGGGTGTTAAGACATTTTCCGGTGCAACCTATTATGCGAAGACTGTTATTCTCTGTACAGGTACTTATCTGAAAGCAAGATGTATCTATGGAGATGTAGTAAATCATACAGGACCAAATGGACTTATGGCAGCCAATCATTTATCTGATTCCATGAAAGAGGCCGGAATCGGTATCCGCCGGTTTAAGACAGGTACACCTGCAAGACTGGATAAGAGAACGATCGACTTCTCCCAGATGGAAGAACAAAAGGGAGATGAGCATATCGTTCCATTTTCATTTACAAATACAGAAGAAGATATCAAGCGGGATCAGGTATCCTGCTGGCTTTGTTATACAAATGAGAAGACACATGAGATCATTCGTGAGAATATCAATCGTTCTCCATTGTTTTCCGGTGTGATCGAGGGTACAGGTCCAAGATACTGCCCTTCGATCGAGGACAAGGTTATGAAGTTCCCGGATAAGACGAGACATCAGATATTCATAGAGCCGGAAGGTGAATTTACAAATGAGATGTATATGGGTGGAATGTCCAGTTCTCTTCCTGAGGATGTTCAGTATAAGATGATACGGAGTATGAAGGGTCTTGAGAATGTCAGGATCGTAAGAAATGCTTATGCGATCGAGTATGATTGTATCTGTGCGATCAATCTGAAACATTCGCTGGAATTTAAGGATGTGGATGGTTTATTTGGCGCAGGTCAGTTAAATGGAAGTTCCGGTTATGAGGAAGCAGCAGCGCAGGGACTTATGGCTGGTATCAACGCAGCCAGAAAGGTACTTGGAAAAGAGCCTGTCGTACTGGATCGTTCACAGGCTTATATCGGTGTGCTGATCGATGATCTGGTTACAAAGGAGACAAAAGAACCATATCGTATGATGACTTCCAGAGCAGAATATCGTCTGTTGTTAAGACAGGATAATGCAGATCTTCGTCTGACCGATATCGGTCATGATATCGGATTGATCGATGATGAAAGATATGAGAAGTTCTGTCAGAAGCGTACAATGATCGAAGAAGAAACAAAGCGTTTAAATGAAACAATGGTTGGTGGAAACAGTAAGATTCAGAAATTCTTACGTTCTATGGATACAACGGAGTTAAAGACAGCCGTAAGTCTTGCAGAGCTGATCCGCAGACCGGAGCTTTCTTACGAGAAGATCGCACCGATCGATCCGGAGAGACAGCTGTTGCCTGCGGATGTGATCGAACAGATCGATATATCGATCAAATATGAAGGATATATCAAGAGACAGACAGAACAGGTACATCAGTTTAAGAAGCTGGAAAAGAGAATGATCCCGGCTGATCTGGATTATGATGATGTATCAAATCTTCGAAAAGAAGCCAGACAGAAATTAAAAGATATCAAACCGGAAAATATCGGTCAGGCATCCAGAATCTCCGGTGTATCACCGGCAGATATATCCGTGCTTTTGGTTTATCTGAAAATGAAACAGTATGGTGGAGAGTCTGAAGATAAATAACAGAACAGATATGACAAGTATATAAAATTATTTGTTGGCAAGTGTTGATTTTTGAAATATATAAAATATGTGTTGAGAATGATATAGAAGGGATATCACAATATGGATCGACTAAGTGAATTAGCAAAGAAGATAGATATTGAATTAAGTGACTATCAGTTAGATCAGTTTCAGAAATATTATGAGCTTCTGGTAGAGTGGAATAAGGTTATGAACCTGACAGCCATCACAGAGAAGGAAGATGTCATTATAAAGCATTTTGCAGATAGTCTCCTGCTTGCGAAATATAAAAAGCTGGATGAATCTTTGTCAGTCATAGATGTGGGGACCGGAGCAGGATTTCCCGGAATACCACTTAAGATAGCATTTCCGGGCTTAAAGGTAACATTGATGGATTCCCTGAATAAGCGCGTAAAATTCCTGAATGAGGTTATCCATGTGCTTGAGCTGGATGATATAGAAGCTGTTCACAGCAGAGCTGAGGATGGTGGAAGAAATGCACAGTATCGTGAGAAATATGATCTTGCGGTATCAAGGGCAGTTGCAAATCTTTCTTCTTTATCAGAATTCTGTATGCCATTTGTAAAGACTGGTGGATATTTTATTCCATATAAAGCATCAGGACTGGATGAGGAAATTTATGCAGGAAAAAAGGCTATTCGTATCCTTGGCGGGCAGGTGGAGAATATCTTCCATACAACGATACCGGATACAGATATGGAGCGCTGTTTTGTATTCGTAAAGAAGATAGCATCAACACCGGAGGAGTATCCGAGAAAAGCCGGAACAGCAACAAAGAAACCTCTTGGTGTGAAAGAGAAATAAAGAAGATATAACAGGGTGAAAAATATATAATGGCAATGAAAGATATTTAATAAAAATGGAGCAGATCTTTATAAATCTGCTCCATTTTTATAGGAAATATACAGAGAAATGAACTGTTCGTATTATTATCAAATGTTAGAGTATTATCTTGCAGCACGGGTGTGCCGTTTTTCTTTACGTCTTTCTCGAATTTCTACCTGTTTTTGTTTGATCGCTTCAACACCATTTTTATCTATCGGTTTAATAGTTTTAACAACATAGTATTTTCCGTTGTCAAGTGGTTTGAATTTTATCTTTCCACTGAAATAACCGTGATGCCAGCATTTGCCTGCACAAATATAAGAAGATGGGCTGTTTGAAAACCATTCAAGCTTTTTATTGATCTTTTTGTTGCATTTATAGCACCGTATACAGGTAATATCTTTATCGTCCATTGCTTCCTGTTTGCTTGAAAATTCTCTTGTAATGTATTCATACTGATTATTATGTATGGCTATAATTTCTTCTTCTTTTTTTGTAGGATGCATATACAGATCAAAACTGTATAAATCTTTCAGATTTTTTGGATGCATCTCTTTTAAAACAAGAGCTGTGTATCTGGCATCATTTACTGCAGAATGGAATGGTTCATCTTCCGGTATATTGAAATCGGCAACTGCTTTTTCCAGTTTGCTGACTGTAGAACCGGTTGGGTCAACCATATTTGCATATATCTGCTGGAGATTTAAAAATTTTAATGGGCGAGGAAGCTTGTCCATGTAGTAGAAAGCCATATTTGTCTGTAATTCGGTAAGATCCATCGGACCCCAGGTACAGAAGATATAATCTTTGCCGCACCATTCCAGAAATTCAGTACAGACTTCTTTGAAGCCTCTTCCTTTTGTCAGATCTGTTTCATCATAATTTAAAATAGTTTTGATTTTCGAATGTAATTTTTTATAGATCCGAGGTTTTATCAAACTGGAATATTCATCAATAATTCGGTAATTCTTATCTACCTTGACAGCACCGATCTCGATAATTTCAAAAGGCATTCGGGGATGTTCTCCGATATGACCGGAATAACTTTGATTCCACTCAAGATCCATTACAATATAGTTCATGTGTATTGATCCTTTAATTCGTACTACAAAAATATACAAAGTGTATTTTCTGTTTGCTTTATATAAAATATGAGAATTTCTAATTTAGAAATCACATAAAAAATGCACCTGGCGGGATTCGAACCCACGGCCTTCCGCTTAGGAGGCGGACGCTCTATCCTGCTGAGCTACAAATGCAGATAGATGGGTAAAAATTAATAAAAACCCTAACATTACTATGATACCTAAGAATATTAGAAATGTCAATTTTTAAAAAATGACATTTCCCTGAAGCCAGATCTCGCCTTTAAAACGTCGTCCCGGTGCCGGAAGACCAAGAAGATCTTTTTCATTTATAGCTATGGTCATAAGCATCTCGTTTGTTTCGACATTTAGAAGATAGACATTATCATGTGTATAGTCATTTTTACATAAGGTATAGTCCAGAATATTACCGATAATAGAATAATGTTCTGTTTCAATACCATATGGCATGAAATTTGTTTCTACAATGGAAAGAATGTCTTCATAATGTGAACGGCGATTTATCTGTGTATAGACATCCATATCATCTAATGTCAGACTCTCCATTGCCGCGCGGTCACCCTGTCTGGCAGCTTCTATCAGTTTGTTTCGATTAGCAGAAGAATGTTTGTGTTCTTTTGTTGATGGTGGAAACTGTTCTACATCAAGAATGATCTTGCCGTTCGTGGACAGACCGGACATGTAAGCCTTATTTATCAGGTGGTTTGAGTAGTTCATCCATTTAGTATTTACATAGTCGGATACATTGGTAAGAAAGAAGATAAGTGTCATACCAAGATTATAATCTTCACATACACCGGCAAAAGATTCCTTATCTCCATGCTTTTCTATATAGATCCGTTCCTGATTCATAATGGAAGAACTGCGGACATAAGGAAAGTAATACTCAAATGAAACAGTATCATCAATATCCATCTCACCAACGAGAGAAATACCGAAGCCTTCTCCAAAATCTTTAGTCAGCTGGACAAGACGAGTGTCTGCATCAACAGTTACGATTTTTTTTGTTGTTGGATAGGCTATGATTTCATTTGTGATTGGAGTTAATTGCCTTCTGTTCTTTATATCGGAAAAACCAATTGAACGTAGATAACTGTGCATACAGACACCTCCTGTCTTTTATTTTTATAATTTATCCTAATTTACTATAGTCAAAAAAGTATATTTTAATATTAAGCTTCAATCTTGTCCTTTCCACCCATGTATGGACGAAGTGCTTCCGGAATTCTTACTGAGCCATCTGCCTGAAGGTTGTTCTCAAGGAAAGCAATTAACATTCTAGGTGGAGCAACAACAGTGTTATTTAAGGTGTGTGCAAGGTACTTCTTACCATCTTCACCCTTTACACGGATCTGAAGTCTTCTTGCCTGAGCATCACCCAGATTTGAACAACTGCCAACTTCAAAGTATTTCTTCTGACGTGGAGACCATGCTTCTACATCAAGTGATTTAACTTTCAGATCAGCGAGGTCACCTGAGCAACATTCCAATGTACGAACAGGAATATCAAGTGAACGGAAAAAATCAACTGTGTTCTTCCATAATTTGTCAAACCACATCTTGCTTTCTTCCGGCTTACATACAACGATCATTTCCTGCTTTTCAAACTGGTGGATACGGTATACACCACGTTCCTCAATACCGTGAGCACCTTTTTCTTTTCTGAAGCAAGGTGAGTAACTGGTTAATGTTTTTGGAAGTTCTTCTTCCGGAATAATCTGGTCAATGAATTTACCGATCATAGAATGCTCGGATGTACCGATCAAGTAAAGGTCTTCACCTTCGATCTTATACATCATGGCATCCATTTCTGCAAAGCTCATAACACCTGTAACGACATTGCTTCGAATCATAAAAGGAGGAACACAGTAGGTAAATCCTCTGTCAATCATGAAGTCTCTTGCATAAGAGATAACAGCGGAATGAAGTCTTGCGATATCGCCCATCAGATAGTAAAAACCGTTTCCTGCTACACGTCTTGCTGAATCAAGATCAAGTCCGTGAAGACGTTCCATGATTTCTGAATGATATGGAATTTCAAAGTCAGGAACGACCGGTTCACCGAAACGCTCAATCTCTACATTTTCAGAATCATCCTTACCAATAGGGACAGATGGATCAATGATATTTGGAATGACCATCATGATCTCTTTTACCTTTGCCTGAAGTTCAGTTTCTTTTTCCTGTAATTCAGATAAGCGTTCAGCCTGCTCTGTTACCTGTTTTTTAACTTCTTCAGCTTCTTCCTTTTTACCTTGAGCCATTAAAGCACCGATCTGCTTGGACAGTTTATTTCTATTTGCTCTCAGATCATCAGCTTCCTGCTGGGTAGCTCTTGCCTGTGCATCAAGTTCGATTACTTCGTCAACAAGTGGAAGCTTGCTGTCCTGAAATTTGTTTTTAATGTTCTGTTTTACTACATCTGAATTCTCTCTTAAAAATTTAATGTCTATCATTTTTTGATATTCCTCCTGGTTTATATGAATAATGTATGTTCATATATTTTTATATTTTTTGACTAGTGTCAATTTTATTTCAATTAATTATTATTGTTCAATTATGTCTGCAATTTCCTCATCCAGAGTTTTTGCACGTTCGATTGCTTCTTTTTCCTCATCAGAGAGAGCAACGTAAGATTCTCCGCGAATCAGTTCTTTGGCATATGCAAAACATCCCTCTCTGGAATGCATACAGTTTAGAACGATACCATTATTATTACTGTCCATAAGTGCGATAGCAAAGCTGAGACTTCCACCCATTCCTTCAAAAGCATCATATTTTACAAGACCAATTTTACTGATGCAGGATGCGAGAGTTTCCTGTATCTCTTTATGCTCTTTTGTAAGACGTTTGGAATTATTCTTAACTGCATCCATTTCTGCAAAACGATCAAGAATAATGTCTTCCATATCACCTGCTGTTTTTCCATTTAGAAGACGTTTGATATCTTTATTTCTCTTTCGTATATTTGCCAATATATAGAAGATAAATACAAACTGAGCAATGATTAAAATGAATAAAATGATGAAAAGGATAGCAGGATCCAGTCCAATCTTATCAAGTAATGTACTGTTCATCTGATATAGTTCCTTTCCGTTTATTCTCTGTTGATGGAATATAACATCTCTGTTATTCTTTCCAGTTCATCCTGAGAATAGTAGTTTATTTCAATTTTTCCTTTGTTATTATTCTTTGATTTTATAGCTATCTTTGCACCTAAGATATCCTTTAAACGACTTTCAATGTCATTGTAGAAGACAGATAAATCTTTTGTAGCTACAGTATTTTCTTTTTGCTCTTTTGGAGCATTTAAAAGTTTTTTAACATAAATCTCTGTATCACGAACACTGAGTTTGTTATCAAAGATAAAATTTGCTGCTTCTGTCTGTAATTCAGCATCTTCAATCGGGATCAATGCACGGGCATGACCGGTTGACAGCTTATCTTCGATGATCATCTGGCGAACTTCGTCGCATAATTTTAAAAGACGGAGAGAGTTCGTAATAGTTGTTCGATTTTTAGATACCTTTTCGGCAACTTCTTCCTGAGTCAGACTATATTCGTTGATCAGGCTTTCATATGCCAGCGCTTCTTCAATTGGATTCAGATCTTCTCTTTGAATATTTTCAATGAGGGAAATTTCCATAATCTCACGATCTGTATAATCACGAATAACTACAGGAACTTCTTTTACGCCAGCCAGTCTGGCTGCACGCCATCTACGTTCACCTGCAATTATTTCATAGAATTTTCCCTTTTTAGTGACAATAAGGGGTTCTAATACACCATACTGTTTGATGGAATCTGCAAGTTCTTGTAATGCGTCTTCATCAAACTGTTTTCTGGGCTGAGATTTATTTGGCTCAATCTGTGTTATTTTTACTTTCTGTTCTACTTCTTTTACAACTTCCTTTACAACTTCTTTTGTAACGGTTTTTGTTGTTTCACCAGGAGTAGATTTTGACTTTGTTCTTGTTTCATCGCCTGTAGGAATCAGTTGATTCAGACCTCTTCCCAAACCTTTTTTTGCGGGCATAATTTTCCTCCTGTGTTTTATTTATAATAATCATTTGCAATTACTTCATCTGCAAGCATCATATAATGTTCAGCTCCGGCAGATTTCGGATCATATTCAATTATAGGCATTCCATAACTTGGTGCTTCTGCCAGACGTACATTTCTTGGAATCATAGTGTTGTAGATATTCTGATTCAAATTTTCCTTTACATTTTCTACAACCTGCATAGATAGATTTGTTCGGGAATCATACATTGTGAATACGATGCCTTCAATCGTAAGTAAACGATTAAGCTGTTTTCGAATCAGATTTACGGTATAAATCAACTGTGATAATCCATCCAGAGCAAAGAATTCACACTGAATAGGAACCAGTACAGTATTAGCTGCTGTTAATGCATTGACAGTCAACATTCCGAGAGCAGGTGGACAATCTATGATGATATAGTCAAACTTGCGTTTTACACTTTTTAGGTGCTTTTTAAGGACATATTGTGGTCCTTCTACTGTAACAAATTCTACTTCAGCACCAGCTAATTCTCGACTTGCCGGTAACAGATTCAGACCTTTGATATCAGGATAAGCATCAATAATCATACATTCGCCAAGGTTACAATCGCCATTTAGCATATCATATACACTGTATTCAAGTGTGTTCTTATCAATACCAAGACCACTCGTCATATTGCCCTGTGGATCCATATCTACAGCTAATACCTTTTTACCTTTTTTTGCAAGGCAGGCTGCAAGATTAATTGCAGTTGTAGTTTTTCCTACGCCACCTTTCTGGTTGGCAATTGCGATTATTCTTCCCACTTATTTTAATATCTCCTTCTTAAAGTACAATTTCAATACGAATGTTTCACGTGAAACATTCGACTTATGCTTTGTTAATGAATTTATATATAATAAAATAAATCCCTGTCCCATTATAGCACCATAATAGAATTATTGAAATGAAAATATCTCTATATATTACAAAATCCCGTCACACTAACTATAAATACAATTAGCAGAACGGGTACAGTAAAATGTCTATATAAAAGGAAAGATGTGACGTAACATAATATAGCGGCTCCGGAAAGAGCAATTTAAAAAAAGGGGGGGATTAAATTTTGCTATATTATGTGTAGTCACATCAATCTTATCAAAACGTATAGACTGCGTTTTGATGGATTAATTATAACACTAATGTGTAGAAATATCTACTATTATTTTGAAAAATGTAGAAAAATTTTTCTACATGAAACAGACAAAAAATATATTCTTATGTTTCACGTGAAACATAAGAATAATTTCACATTTATGTTCTAAAAAAAATAAATAAATTTATATTTGTGTTTTATGAGACAATAATAAATAATAAACCTATGTCGATGTTTTACGTAGAATACTAAAGCACATATAGATTATGTTTCACGTGAAAG
>ERZ808240.3435-NODE-3435-length-15452-cov-13.595116_pt1 | contig 15452 bp, 13 predicted proteins | sample MGYA00521084_ERZ808240 | MGnify/ENA primary metagenome ERZ808240 (study PRJEB31516, sample SAMN03275571) | gut metagenome | biome: mammalia-associated habitat; material: feces | host: Papio cynocephalus | place: Kenya | collected 2012-08-06 ... | reverse complement strand
GCCAACAACGAGCTGCTTTTGCTGCTGCGCCGGGTGGGGCCGGAGCGGCTGACCCTTGCTGCTGTGCCGTTATTTGCCGGGCAATTGTGCCTGCTGCGGCTGGTACAGGGCCAGGAGGCAGAGCTGCCCGCCTTCCTGCCGCTGCTGGCCGGTGTGCTGGCGGTCTGCATGGGCTGGCAGTGCGCAAAACTGGCATCCCGGCCGGAATGGGCCGCAGAATACTGAAAATCGAAAAAATCAGGCAAAAGGAGACTGTTTATGGAATTGGAGATTCGGAACATCACCAGGCGCTACCGCGATAAAACGGCGGTGGACGCTGCATCCATTACCCTGACGCCGGGCGTCTGGGGTCTGCTGGGGGCCAATGGTGCCGGAAAAACCACCCTCATGCGGATGATCGCGGGTATCCTGCAGCCCACCAGCGGGCAGATTTTATGCGACGGCGTGGAGATCAAAGCGCTGGGCGGGGCCTACCGTGAAAAACTGGGCTATCTGCCGCAGGAGTTCGGCTTTTACCCGGAATTCACGGTGCAGGATTATCTGGACTACATGGCTGCACTGAAGGGCCTGTCCCGGACGGATGCGGCCCGGCAGATCGATGCCCTGCTGGAACGGGTGAGCCTGGCCGATGTGCGCCGCAAAAAGATCGTCAAACTGTCCGGCGGCATGAAGCGCCGGGTGGGCATTGCGCAGGCACTGCTGAACGACCCGGAGATCCTGATCCTGGATGAGCCGACGGCGGGCCTGGACCCCGGCGAGCGGGTGCGTTTCCGCAATCTGCTGTCCGAGTTTGCACAGGAGCGCATCGTGCTCATTTCCACCCACATCGTTTCGGATGTGGAATACATTGCGGCGGAAAACGCCGTGATGAAGAACGGGCAGATCATCGCGCAGGACACCACGGAAGGGCTGGTGCAGCAGATCAAAGGCAAGGTCTGGCAGGGAAGTGTTCCGGCGGAAGAACTGCCCCGGTGGGAGCACCGGCTGCGGGTGGTCAACCTGCGCAATGAAGCGGACAGCACCGTGACCCTGCGTTACCTGGCCGATGCCCCGCTGCTGCCCGGCAGTGCCCCGGTGCAGCCCCGGCTGGAAGACTTGTATCTGTGGATGTTCCCGGAAGAAACGGAGGCCGTACGATGAATCTGCTGCAGTTGGAGTTGAAGCGGGTGCTCAGGACCCGCATGACGGCAATCCTGCTGGCGGCTGCGCTGGTGCTGGCGGTGTTTATGGCGTATCTGCCGGTCACCTTTGTGGGCTGGGCGGAACAGGATGCCAACGGCAACACGGTGCAGTATACCGGCCTGACCGCTGTGCAGAAGCGCAAGGAACATCAGGTGTCCGGCACCATCACCACGGAAACAATGCAGGAAGCGCTGGCGGCGTATCAGAAACTGTTTGAAGAATACGACGCCAAGTCCATCAGCGATCTGCCGGTGGCGGTGTTCTATGCAGAACTTTCCCAGTATCAGCCCTTTGTGAATGACGCCAAGGAAGCCTATGCGGACCCCAACACCGGCGTGGCACCGGGCGTGATGAACCTGACCGCCGACGACATGACCCACTTCTACGACCAGCTGTCCAAGCGGCTGGAAGCGGTCATCCGGGTGGAGAATCAGGGCCAAAAGGGTTATGAGGAAGCGCAGGCCATTGCCCGGAAAAAGTTTGACACTGTGCAGAAGCCCTATACCTATTATTTTGGGGCCAGCAGTGAGGCAATCGAGTACCAGAGCCTGCTGGGCCTGCTGCTGACCCTGCTGTGTGCCGTCATCGCGGCACCCATCTTCGCAGTGGATGCGCAGACCGGTGCACAGGACATCCAGCTGTGCACAAAGCACGGCGGCCTGCGGCTGGCCGGAGTAAAGCTGGCCGCTGCATTGCTGGTGACCGGCGGGGCCTACCTGCTGTGCGGCGTGGTGTGGATCGTGGTCACCAATACGCTGTTCGGCTGGGAGGGCACCCAGACGTCGGTGCAGTGGCTGTTTTCGGTCACAAGTCTGCTGCCCTATACCACCGGGCAGATGCAGTGGGTGATGCTGCTGGGCAACTTCCTGATGTTCCTGACGGAGGTGACCTTTGCGCTGGCCGTGTCCGTCTGGGCCAGGAACAACCTCACTTCGCTGGCTGCCGCACTGGTCAGCGTGGTGGCCCCGCTGATCGTTTATATGGTGGTGCCCGGTGAGCTGGGCGAGTGGCTGTCCACCCTGCTTCCGGCGGGCGGCATTGGCCTTTCCAATGCGCTGCTATATAAGATGTACAACTTTGACTTCCTCTTTGCAGGCGGGCACGCCTTTTTCCAGGCAGATGTGCTGTGGGCGCTGGCCCCGGTGAAAATTTTGCTCTTCCTGGCATTGGCCGTGTGGGGCTACCGCCGGAAGATGGAACATTGAGGCCAGACAGGGCCGCTGCAATGGGCAGCGGCCCTGTTTCTGCTGTTTGTGCAATAAATTTGAAAAAAGTTTGATTTTGGTGTTGACAAATGGCATGCCCCATGCTAAAATAATCGAGTCGGGTCGAGCACCGGACAGAAAAATGGACGTATGGCCCGTTGGTCAAGCGGTTAAGACAGAGGCCTCTCACGCCTTTAACATCGGTTCGATTCCGGTACGGGTCACCATTTTTAGTAGTAAAACGGTCATGTGCCGTTTTATATAGATGCCTCTTTAGCTCAGTCGGTTAGAGCACCTGACTGTTAATCAGGGTGTCGCCTGTTCGAGTCAGGCAAGAGGCGCCAGCAAAGCGATGGGAATTTTTCCATCGCTTTTTTCTTTTTCTGCCGCTGCTTTTGTTGACAGAAAATGCAGGGGAGGCTATACTGGAAACAATAAAAACGGAAAAAGGGAAAACTCCTTCCGGCATCACCTGCAGCGATGCTGTGACTGGGGAGTTCGTCCTTCTGAAAAGGAGAACACCATGAAAAAAATTATCCTGACGGGTGACCGCCCGACCGGCCGTCTGCATGTCGGCCACTACGTTGGCTCGCTGAAAGAGCGCGTCCGCCTGCAGAACTCCGGCGAGTTCGACGAGATCTATATCATGATCGCGGATGCGCAGGCCCTGACCGACAATGCTGACAACCCGGAAAAGGTACGCCAGAACATCCTGCAGGTGGCACTGGACTACCTGGCATGCGGCCTGGATCCCAACAAGGTGCACATCTTCATCCAGTCCATGGTGCCGGAGCTGACCGAGCTGAGCTTCTATTATATGAACCTGGTCACTGTGAGCCGCCTGCAGCGCAACCCCACCGTTAAGAGTGAGATCCAGCAGCGCAATTTTGAGGCCAGCATCCCGGTGGGCTTCTTCTGCTATCCCATCAGCCAGGCAGCGGATATTACTGCGTTCAAGGCAACTACCGTGCCCGCTGGTGAGGATCAGAAGCCCATGATCGAGCAGTGCTGCGAGATCGTGCACAAGTTCAACGCCGTTTACGGCGAGACGCTGGTGGAGCCGGAGATCGTTCTGCCCCAGAATGCCGCCTGCCTGCGCCTGCCCGGCATTGACGGCAAGGCCAAAATGAGCAAGAGCCTTGGCAACTGCATCTACCTCTCTGAGGAGCCGGAGGACATCAAGAAGAAGGTCATGTCCATGTACACGGACCCGAACCATCTGCGTGTGCAGGACCCTGGCAAGGTGGAAGGCAACCCGGTGTTCATCTATCTGGATGCATTCTGCCGCCCGGAGCACTTTGCAGAGTTCCTGCCGGAGTACCAGAACCTCGACGAGCTGAAGGCACACTACCAGCGCGGCGGCCTGGGCGATGTGAAGGTGAAAAAGTTCCTGAACAACGTCATGCAGGCAGAGCTGGAGCCCATCCGTGCCCGCCGCAAGGAGTGGGAGCAGCGCCTGCCGGAGGTCGTGGAGATCCTGAAAGAGGGCAGCGCCTACGCCGAGAAGACCGCTGCCGCCACCCTGGCCGAAGTGCGCAAGTCCATGCGCATTGACTACTTCGACAACGACAACCTGCTGAAGTAATGGATTGAATATAGCAAGAGCCTTTCCGTATGGAGAGGCTCTTTTTTCGTGCCAGAACGGCAGCATGGGCCGAGGGGGGATGCATTCTTCACAACTTCTGCATGAATTGCAGCGGGCAGCTGTGTTACAATAAAGTCAATACAACCGTTCAGGAGGGCGATTTTATGGCAAAGACGGTATGGATTGGGGGGGCGCGCCCGGGGGGGGGGGGGGGGTCCCCCCGCCGCTACGCACACATGGGCTGCAGGCTTATCCTCACGGCCCGCCGCGTGGATCGGCTGGAGGCACTGGCCAGGGAGCTGCAGGAGCAGTCCGGCACGGTGTGCCGCATCCTGCCCGCCGACCTGGCCGATGCAGCGGACTGCACCCGCCTGTGCCAGGAGCTGGAAGGGGAGAACATCGATATTTTCATCAACAATGCCGGTTTCGGGGTCTGCGGCAGCGTGCTGGAGACCGACCCGGAAAAGGAAGAAGGTATGGTGCAGGTGAACGTCTGCGCCGTGCGGCGGCTGTTCCAGTTCATGGTGCACAAAATGCACGCACAGGGCGGCGGCACCGTGCTGAATGTGGCCTCTTCGGCGGGGCTGCTGCCCGGCGGACCGTATATGGCGGGCTACTATGCCTCCAAGGCCTATGTGGTCAGCCTGACCCGCGGTGTGGCCGAGGAACTGCGGGAGCAGCACAGCCCGGTGTATGTCTGCGCGCTCTGCCCCGGCCCGGTGGATACCGAGTTCAACGACCGGGCGGGCGTCGTGTTTGCGCTGAAGGGCATCACACCGGAAGTCTGCGTGGAGGAAGCCATGCGCGGAATGCTGCGGCATAAGACCATCATTGTGCCGTCGGCCCTCATGCGGGTGTGCACGGCTGCGCAGCGCTTTGCGCCCGTGGCGGTGCTGATGCCCATCGTGGCCCGGCAGCAAAAAAAGAAACTGGGGTGAGTTGTCAACAAGCCCAAGCTTTCTGGTGGAAAATTGTGCACTCTTCTGAAGAAAGTCCGGCAGGGCAGCAGAATCCGCAAGATTGTTTGAATCTGCATGAAAAATATTGCCGAATCAAAGAAATTACAGCAAAATTGCAGAAGAAAATGCCTTGACACTGCCTGCAAAGAATGTTACCCTAGGATACAAGAGGACTGCAGAACCGGGGTTTGCCCGGCACGCGCTGCATCCTGCAAAGCAAAACGAAACATTTTTTGATTGGAGGACTCTATTATGGCACAGTGCACTCCCAAATCTTTTGATCTGACCGGCAAGGTCGCGCTGATCACCGGCGCATCCTACGGCATCGGCATGGCCATTGCCAAGGCAATGGCCGCCAATGGTGCAACCATTGTGTTCAACGACATCAAGCAGGAGCTGGTGGATAAGGGCCTGGCTGCTTACGAGGAAGCCGGCATCAAGGCACACGGCTACGTCTGCGACGTGACCGATGAGGATGCCGTGAACGCTCTGGTGGCAAAGGTCACTGAGGAAGTGGGCCACATCAACATTCTGGTCAACAACGCCGGCATCATCAAGCGCATCCCGATGACTGAGATGACCGCAGCACAGTTCCGTCAGGTCATCGATGTGGACCTGAACGCACCCTTCATCGTGGCAAAGGCTGTCATCCCCGATATGATCGCACAGGGCGGCGGCAAGATCATCAACATCTGCTCCATGATGAGCGAGCTGGGCCGTGAGACCGTCTCCGCCTACGCTGCTGCCAAGGGCGGCCTGAAGATGCTGACCAAGAACATCGCTTCCGAGTACGGCCAGTACAACATCCAGTGCAACGGCATCGGACCCGGCTACATTGCTACTCCGCAGACCGCACCGCTGCGTGAGCGTCAGCCCGATGGCAGCCGTCATCCGTTCGACAGCTTCATCGTGGCCAAGACCCCGGCCGGCCGCTGGGGCGAGGCTGAGGACCTGGGCGGACCCGCGGTCTTCCTGGCTTCCGAGGCTTCTGACTTTGTCAACGGCCTGATCCTGTACGTGGACGGCGGCATTCTGGCCTACATCGGCAAGCAGCCGCAGTAAGCAGCAGGAACTTTCCAGCAGAACAATGGCACGGCGGCAGGCCGGGCGGTGTATCGTCCTGCCCGCCGCCGTGTTTTTATGCAGCACAGAAAGGAGCCCGGACCATGGACAAGCAGCATAAGGATGCGGCATGGGTGCCCCATGCGGAGATCGAGCCGGAGGTATGCGGCCAGGGTGTCAAGCGCCGTGTGCTGGCCTACAGCAGGGACGCCATGTGCGTGGAGAACACGTTTGAGACCGGCGGTGTGGGTGCAATGCACTGCCATCCGCACACGCAGATCACCTACATCGTCTCAGGGCGCTACCGCTTTACCATCGGGGACGAGACCCGCGAGGTGGGCCCCGGAGATACCCTGCTCAAGCAGAATGGCGTCATGCATGGCTGTGTCTGCCTGGAAGGCGGCGTCATGCTGGACTTTTTCACCCCCATGCGGGAAGACTTTGTATAACACCGGTTCGACCGGGCAGGAATAAGAAGGAGATATCATCATGAAGATCGCACTCATCAACGAGAACAGCCAGGCCGCCAAGAACGGCATCATTGAGGCGGCCCTGAAGAAGGTCGTGGAGCCCATGGGCCACGAGGTGGTCAACTACGGCATGTACGCAGCAGACGACAAGGCCCAGCTGACCTATGTCCAGTGCGGCATTCTGGCCGCCATCCTGCTGAACAGCGGCGCTGCCGATTACGTCATCACCGGCTGCGGCACCGGCGAGGGTGCCATGCTGGCCCTGAACAGCTTCCCCGGCGTGATCTGCGGCCATGTGGAAGACCCCGTGGATGCCTACACCTTTGCCCATGTCAACGATGGCAACGCTGTGGCCATGCCGTTTGCCAAGGGCTTCGGCTGGGGCGGCGAACTGAACCTGGAGTATTGCTTTGAGAAGCTGTTCGGCTTCGGCCACGGCCAGGGCTACCCCAAGGAGCGCGTGGAGCCTGAGCAGCGCAACAAGAAGATCCTGGACGGCGTGCGCGCTGCCACCTTCAAGCCGCTGATCGAGTGCCTGAAGAGCATTGACCAGGATCTGCTGAAGGGCGCAGTCGCCGGCGAGAAGTTCAGCGAGCTGTTCTTTGCTTCCTGCAAGGATGAGGAACTGGCTGCTTACGTCAAGACCCTGCTGTAATGCAGGAGAAAGGTGAGCCATGAGCGCTTTGTACCACCTGAATGCGGTGCTCTCCGAGGCGCTGGAACAGTTCCTGGAGTCTGCTGTGCCTCTGATCGCCGGGCTGGCCGAGGTGATCGGCCTGTTCATCATCATCACCAGCCTTGCCCGGGCCACCTACCACTATGTGCGAGCCACGTTTTTCCACGAAAAATATGACTTCCACCACGAGATGAGCAACGGCCTGACCACGGCGCTGGAGTTCCTGATGTCGGCGGAGATCGCCAAGACCTTCCTGCTGCAGAATCTGGAATCGGTGGTGCCGCTGGCGGCCACCTTTGCCCTGCGTGCCCTGATGAGCCTGCTGCTGCATGTGGAAATGCAGGCAGGCCACCGTGCCGGCCCGGCGGAAAATGAGGCCGGGGCTCCGGCAAAAAAATAACATTTGCCAAAGTTTTGCCGGGCGGGCGGCGGCATGGTTGTGAAAAACGTAAAACCTTGAAATGAACTCTTGACACCTCTGCCCAAACGGACTATACTCGTGCCATCGAAAGCAAAGGCGCTGACGGATGATGAATCCGCCAGCGCCTTTTGTTGTTTTCGGGGATATTGCATTCGGGGAGAGATAGAGGACTCTCTGAGTGTGAAAGCGGCGTTCCTGCGTGCAGTTCGGCACGGGGAACGATGCTCGTCCGCAACACAATCGTGGGGAGGTAGGAAAGTTATGTTCAACTCCGTCAACACCTGTTGGACGCTCGTGGGAGCGTTCCTCGTCTACTTCATGCAGGCCGGTTTCGCCCTGTGTGAAGCCGGTTTCACCCGTGCCAAGAACACCGGCAATATTCTGATGAAGAATATGATGGACTTCTGCATCGGCACCCCGTGCTACTGGCTCATCGGCTTCGGCCTGATGTTCGGCGGCACCGGTGCCCTGATCGGCGGCTTTGATCCGTTCATCCAGGGCGATTACAGCCACCTGGGTCTGGATATCCCGCTGTGGGTGTACATCGTGTTCCAGACCGTCTTCTGCGCAACGGCCGCCACCATCGTTTCCGGTTCCATGGCCGAGCGCACCAACTTCAAAGCGTACTGCGTTTATTCCGTTGCCATCTCGCTGCTGGTGTACCCCATCTGCGGCCACTGGATGTGGGGCGGCGGCTGGCTGCAGAGCATGGGCTTCCATGACTTTGCCGGTTCCGCAGCAGTCCACAACGTGGGCGGCGTCATCGCTCTGCTGGGTGCCTGGATGTTGGGCCCCCGCATTGGCAAGTACGATAAGAACGGCAAGCCCCATGCCATCCCCGGCCACAACCTGACCGCCGGTGCTCTGGGCGTGTTCATCCTCTGGTTCTGCTGGTTCGGCTTCAACGGCGGCTCTTCCCTGAGCCTGTCCACCGATGCCACCATGACCATGACTGGTCTGGTCTGCTTCAACACCAACCTGGCCGCTGCAGTTTCTACCTGTGTGACCATGATCTTCACCTGGCTGCGCTACGGCAAGCCGGATGTCTCCATGACTCTGAACGGCTCTCTGGCTGGTCTGGTGGCCATCACCGCAGGCTGCGATACCGTTTCTCCGTTCGGCGCATTCTTCATTGGCTTCGTCGCTGGCATCCTCGTGGTGCTGAGCGTGGAATTCTTCGACAACATCGCCAAGGTCGATGACCCTGTCGGTGCCGTCTCCGTCCACTTTGTAAACGGCGTCTGGGGCACCATTGCCGTGGGCCTGTTCTCCACCGGTGCCAACACCGAGCACGCAGGCCTCTTCTACGGCGGCGGTCTGGCACAGCTGGGCACCCAGCTGCTGGGCATCATCACGGTTGACATTTACGTTGTCGTTGTGATGTTCATCATCTTCAAGATCATCGATAAGACCATCGGCCTGCGCGTCCCCGCAGAGGTGGAGATCGACGGTCTGGATATCCACGAGCACGGCCTGGCTTCCGCTTACGCTGGCTTCTCCATCTCCGACGCAAACTCCGCTGCTATGGTGCCCAACGAGAACACCGACCTGGGTGAGGACGATGTGACCAAGGCTTCTTCCAAGCAGATCGACGCTGCCGTGCCGGTGGTACGGGAGCCGTCCCCGGTCATCCACGATGGTGTGTACGACACCGGTATGCACAAGGTGTCCATCATTGCAAAGCTCTCCAAGTTTGACCAGCTGAAGACCGCCCTGAACGATCTGGGCGTGACCGGCATGACTGTGACCCAGGTCATGGGTTGCGGCATCCAGAAGGGCACCAGCGAGAAATACCGCGGCGTGCCGGTGGATACCACCCTGCTGCCCAAGATCAAGGTCGAGGTCATTGTCTCCCGCATCAGCGTGGACGCTGTTGTGGCAGCTGCCAAGAAGGCCCTGTACACCGGCCACATCGGCGATGGCAAGATTTTCGTTTACAACGTGACCCGCGTGGTCAAGATCCGCACCGGCGAGGAAGACTTTGCCGCTCTGCAGGATGTGGAGTGATCCCTCAAGCTGTCCCACCCGTCTGCGGGTGTGACGATAGATTTGTTCTCCTTTTTCCTTTTCCTTTTTTCTGACCAATGGCAACTCTGAAAAGCTCCCGTTCCTGCGCACAGGGAACGGGAGCTTTTTCTGCTGCATGACAGGCATACCCAAACCACATCAATCTTTAACCGTTTTTTGGTTGACACAGCCCGGGGGCTTGTGTTATCCTGCTTTGTTGCCAGCTCCGGCACAAGTGCCCGGGTGCTGGCCCTCAAATTCTGGCAGGAGAGAATCTGAAATGAATCAGTTTATCGAACATTATAAAAAATCCATCGGCGTATCGCTGGCAGCACTGTTCCGGTGGGTGCTGCTGGCGTTCTGCACGGGTGTGCTGTGCGGCAGTATCGGTACAGCCTTTCATCTGGCCGTAGAGGTGGTCACCGAGTGGCGCGCCGTGCACGGCTGGCTGCTGTGGCTGCTGCCGGCGGCGGGCCTGGTCATCGTGGCACTGTACAAGGCCACCGGCTGTGAGGGCAAGGGCACCAATGATGTGCTGCAGGCTGTGCAGGACGGCAAGGCCGTGACGCCCTGGCTCATCCCGGCCATCTTCTTTGGCACAGTCATCACCCACCTGTGCGGCGGCTCGGCGGGCCGCGAGGGCGCAGCCCTGCAGATGGGCGGCAGCATCGGATGGAACATTGGCCGAATGCTGCACATGGATGACCACGCCTGCCGCTCGGCCACGGTGTGCGGCATGGCGGCATTCTTTTCGGCGCTGTTCGGCACGCCGCTGGCGGCTACCCTGTTTGCCATGATGGTGGTGGATGTTGGCCTGATCTTCATGGGAACCTTTGTCCCGGCCTTTCTGGCAGCACTCATCGCCTACGGCATCTCGCTGGCAGCGGGCATTTCGCCCACCCGCATGAATGTGGCGGCTCCGGCCCTGACCGTGGCGACCGCCGTGAAGGTGGGCATCCTGGCGCTGGCCTGCGCCGTGGTGGCGGTGGTGTTCTGCAAGTGCCTGCACCTTTTTGAGCACAAGATGCCGCACTGGCTGCCGAACCCCTGGGTGCGGGCCGTGGTGGGCGGCGTAGTTGTAGTAGTGCTGTCCTATCTGATGGGGGTGGGCCGCTACAATGGCGCCGGCATGAACATCATCACGTCTGCCGTGGAGCAGGGAACGGCCCTGCCGTGGGACTTTGCCTGCAAGATGCTGCTCACGGCCATCACCCTCTCGGCCGGCTTCAAGGGCGGTGAAGTGGTGCCCAGCTTCTTCATCGGGGCCACCTTTGGCTGTGTGGCAGGCCCGCTGCTGGGTCTTCCGGCGGGGTTTGCGGCTGCAGTGGGCATGGTGTGCGTTTTCTGCGGTGCGACCAATACTCTGATCCCATCCATCCTGCTGGCCTATGAGCTGTTCGATGGCTCCGGGCTGGAGCTGATGGCGCTGGCCTGCGGCCTGAGCTATATGTTCTCCGGCTACCACAGCCTGTACAGCAGCCAGACCTTCGTCAGCGAAAAGCTCCGCCCGGAGTACGCCATGCAGTGGCGTGAGCGCATCCGGAAGAGCAGGGAAGAAAAGTGAGCAGCGGCAGGGGGCCCGGGAGCTTTCTCCTCGGACGCCAGGACGGGTTGCGGCACCCAGCAGATACTACGGCTCTTGGATGAGCCTTGTATCTTGCTGGCCACTGCCCCAACAGCAGCTTCCTGTTTCCGCCACTGGCGGCGGTCGCTGCCGTTGCAGGCCATTCCATCGCCCGCCCTATTGCCTGCGGCAACAGGGTCCCACCCCAGCGGAGGGTCCTCGGAGAAACTTCCGGGCCCCCACGGGGAACGCTTCCAGTAAATTTCACGCTGCTATCCCTTGATTTTTTGCGGTCAGCGTGCTACAATCAGCATAGTTTCATCCTGTGAATAAAACAAAACGATGATGCGGACAAACCGATGTCCCCGCCTCCACGATGCAGAGAGGGCTGCCCCGGAAACCGGGTGCTGCAAGCAGCCTGTTGTGTGCCGGATATCTACCACCGCAGAGCGCAGAGGAGAACCTCTGCCGGGTGTGCCCGTTACCGCACAGCGAGTGGTGCAGCTCCGCAGGGAGCGCACAATTCGGGTGGAACCGTGGAACGCTGCTGAATTTTCAGGCGCTTCATCCCGTGATATGTGTGCGGGGTGAAGCGCCTTTTATTTTTCAATTCTCAGCGTGTCAAAAAGGAGAATGCATTATGAAGATCATCTATAAGGACGGTACCGTGGCCGAGTGCCCGCAGGACCAGGAGCTGCACGTCATCCGTCATACTGCTGCCCACATCATGGCCCAGGCCATCAAGCGCCTGTATCCGCAGGCAGACTTTGCCTTTGGCCCTGCCACCGAGAACGGCTTCTACTATGACGTCGATCTGGGCGATACCAAGCTCACCGACGAGGATCTGGCCAACATCGAAAAAGAGATGCGCAAGATCTGCAAAGAGAACCTGCCCATCAAGCCCTTCATCCTGCCCCGTGCCGAGGCTGTGAAGCTGATGGAAGAGCGCAAGGAAAACTACAAGATCGAGCACATGGCGGATCTGGCCGACGAGACCGAGTTCAGCTTCTATCAGCAGGGCGAGTACGTTGATATGTGCATCGGACCTCACCTGACCTACACCAAGGCACTGAAGGCCTTCAAGATCACCCAGCAGTCCGGCGCTTACTGGAAGAACGACAAAGAGAACAAGATGCTGACCCGTATCAACGGCGTGGCCTTCCACAATCAGGAAGAGCTGGATGCCTGGGAGAAGGAGCAGCAGGAGGCCCGCGAGCGCGATCACCGCAAGATCGGCAAGGAGATGGGCCTGTTCATGACCGACGACCTGGTGGGCCGCGGCCTGCCCATGTTCCTGCCCGCAGGCTACACCGTCTGGCAGGAGCTGGAGAACTATATCAAGGAGAAGGAGCGTGCACGCGGCTATCTGCACGTCATGACCCCCTGCATTGGCACCGTCAACCTCTACAAGACCTCCGGCCACTGGGACCACTACCGTGAGAACATGTTCCCCGCGATGGAGATGGAGGGCGAGAGCTACGTGCTGCGCCCGATGAACTGCCCCCATCACATGATGATCTACGCAAACCGTCCGCACTCTTACCGTGACCTGCCCATGCGCATCGGTGAGATCGCCCACGACTTCCGCTATGAGTCTTCCGGCACCCTGAAGGGCATCGAGCGCGGCCGTCACTTCTGCCAGAACGACGCCCACCTGTTCTGCACCCCGGAGCAGATCAAGAGCGAAGTCGCAGACGTCTGCAACCTGATCTTCGAGACCTACAAGGACTTCAACATCACCGATTACCGCTGCGTGCTGAGCCTGCGTGACCCGGCCGATAAGAAGAAGTATCATGATGATGACGCCATGTGGAACCATGCAGAGAACGCTCTGCGCGAGGTTCTGACCGAGCTGGGCATCCACTTCACCGAAGAGATCGGCGAGGCTGCCTTCTATGGCCCGAAGCTGGACGTCAACGTCAAGCCCGCTGTGGGCGCAGAGTACACCCTGTCCACCTGTCAGCTGGACTTCTGCCTGCCGGCAAAGTTCCACCTGACCTATGTGGATAAGGACGGCACCGAGAAGACCCCCGTTGTGCTGCACCGCGCGATCCTGGGCTCTCTGGACCGCTTCATGGCCTACCTGATCGAGGAGACCAAGGGCAAGTTCCCCACCTGGCTGGCACCGGTGCAGGTCAAGGTTCTGCCCGTTTCCGAGAAGACCCTGGATTACGCCGAGGGCGTGACCGAGAAGCTGGTAGAGGCTGGCGTCCGTGTGGTTCTGGACGACGACAACCAGAAAATCGGCTACAAGATCCGCGAGGCACAGCAGGTGGACCGCGTGCCTTATATGCTGGTTCTGGGTGCCAAGGAAGCCGAGGCCGGCAATGTCTCCGTGCGTGACCGCAAGGGCGAGACCACCACGATGGAGCTGGCTGACTTCATCACCAAGGTGACCGATGAGATCAAGAACCGCAGCCTGTAATTGAATCCGTAAATCCAGAAGCGCCGCTTTCCCTTTGCCGGGGAGCGGCGCTTTTTTGTGCGTGGGGGAGCTCGAACGAAAAACAAAGCCGGGACGGCACTGCGCCGCCCCGGCCTTGCAAGAAAGGAAGTAGAAGAAATCAGGCGTTTTCGCTCTGGACGCTCTTCATGGCGAGAGCCTTGGCGGGCTTCATCAGCAGCACGCAGACGCCGTTGAAGAGCACAGAGCCGACGATGAAGGTGATGAAGAACTGGGGCAGGTGGGCGGCCAGAGCGGTGGTATCAATGCAGGCGACGGTCAGGTAAGCGAAGCCGACATTGTTCAGCACCTTGGGAGCGTAGGGGTGCAGGATGATAAGGATGAACAGCACCACGGCCAGCGGAATGAGGAAGCCGAAGAAACCGCCCAGGATCGGGGTCAGGGCTGTGATGGACAGCAGGGCAACGACCGTGAGGATGAGGCCCACCAGGCCGCCCAGTTCCACCGTCCAGAAACGGTCCTTCACATCGCCCTCCAGGGTGAACATCATGATGTTGCTCAGGAAGATCAGCCAGCTGTACTCCATGCCGGTCACATGGATGATGGCGTTGGCGATGAGGATCCAGACCAGAAGCATCAGGCGGAAATACAGCAGAAAGCGCTTGGTGACGGTTTCGTTCATGAGAAAATCCTTCTTTCTTTTTGTTGACCGAAAGGCCTTGTTTGCAAAATGAATGGTTTTGACAGGCAAAACTTGCATTAACATGATGAGTATACAACAAACACATGTCAAAAACAAGACTTTGACAAGAATAAATTGCATATTTTGGAAGATTTAGCTTGCGAAACGGCGTGCCACGGCTGTGGAAGCGGCAAACAGGGTTGCCCCATCTGCCAAACAAGAGTATAATAAGCTCAGATCGCACACATAGAGGAGGACGTACAAATGAACAAACCGGTACTGGTGGTTATGGCGGCTGGCATGGGCAGCCGTTACGGCGGCATGAAGCAGATCGACCCGGTGGGCCCCAATGGGCAGGTCATCGTGGATTATTCCCTTTACGATGCCCGCCGCGCAGGCTTTGAGACGGTCATCTTTGTCATCAAGCATGAGATCGAAGAGGCCTTCAAGAGCGCCATCGGCGAGCGCGTCTGCAAGGGCATGAACGTGAAATACGCCTATCAGCAGCTGGAAGAGTTGCCGGCGGGCTACACCGTTCCGGAAGGCCGCGTCAAGCCCTGGGGCACCTGCCACGCTGTGCTGGCCGCCAAGGATCTCATTGACGGCCCGTTTGCAGTCATCAATGCAGATGACTACTACGGCCCGGAGGCCTTCCGCGTCATGTACGATTATCTGTCCACCCACGAGGATGGCGACTTCTATGATTACTGCATGGTGAGCTACCTGCTGCAGAATACCGTCTCCGAGAACGGCAGCGTTGCCCGCGGTGTCTGCGAGAAGAACCCGGACGGCACCCTGCACAGCGTGACTGAGCGCACCCGCATTGAAACGTACGAAAATGGCGTACACTACACTGAGGATGACGGCAAGACCTGGACAGACCTGCCCGGCGATACCCCGGTGAGCATGAACCTGTGGGGCTTCGGCAAGAGCTTCCTGGACGAGGCCGAGAAGCGCTTTGCCGGCTGGCTGGACGAGAACCTGCCCCAGAACCCGCTGAAGTGCGAGTACTTCCTGCCGCTGGTCATCACCGAGCTGATCGAAGAGGGCAAGGCCAAGGTGCAGGTGCTGCGCAGCACGGATAAGTGGTTCGGCGTTACCTACCGCGAGGATAAGCCGCTGGTGGTGGATGCCATCGCCCGCAAGACCGCAGCCGGGGAGTATCCGGAGAACCTGTGGGGCTAAAGAGCCGGAGCGGGAAAAAAGAAAAACAAAAAAGGCACTGCTGTTTGAAA
>ERZ808240.3434-NODE-3434-length-15453-cov-8.167294_pt1 | contig 15453 bp, 13 predicted proteins | sample MGYA00521084_ERZ808240 | MGnify/ENA primary metagenome ERZ808240 (study PRJEB31516, sample SAMN03275571) | gut metagenome | biome: mammalia-associated habitat; material: feces | host: Papio cynocephalus | place: Kenya | collected 2012-08-06 ... | reverse complement strand
TTAATGCATTAAATAGCAAGATTTTCTTAAGATTTTTCATAATTTCTTTAGGCTCATAACACAAATTAGAAACATTTTCCATGTATTATATAATCATCAACAACAAAGAAGTCACTCAGGTATCAGAGATAGAAACCAGCTTTTATCTGATCTGGCTTCGCCTAAAAAATCCTTCGGTTATTAATCAAAGACAACAGCCGAGTTTATATATATCATTTTTCTTTTCATAACTTTTTTCCTTTCGGGCATCCGGTGTGGGTGCCCATTTTTAATACCAAAGTATGTGAAAAGGATCTTACATATCTTTATACTTTTTCTAACGGATAGCTTTCTATTACTACTTTTCGGTTCCGTATTCCCCGTTTCCATATCATCAGATGGATCTGATAGCCGATGCTGTCTTTTGAAATCTCAAATGGCTCTTCTCTTAAAATAATGGAATTTTTTCCACTTTTTTGCAATTGTTTTTGTCTTTTTTCCACATTATGCAAAAGTTTTCGACAACGTTCATCCATCTCCGCACCGAATGAGCGCCTTTTATAAACGGACACTGTTTTTCGCAGCTTTTCATCCAGCAGGTCAACCACTTTTGCATGTGCATTTTGGTGGAGCATTACTGCAATTTTCTTTGAAATACGTGGCTTTGGATTTTTCCTGTAGGTTTCCAGTATTTTCTGTAACCGTTTATCGCCTGCCTCTGCGGCCAGTTCTTCCATCACTGCAATTGCTTCTTCCATCGGCACCCATGGTTCTACTCTGGGCACGATATATTTTTCCGGAACTGCGGGATAACAGCAGTAATTAAGCGGTGGAAAATCCACCAGCATCGCAAGTTTCTGTTCCTCTGGCGTACAATATTCCTCTCCCAGATAGTCATATTTATCCCGCATGATTGCCAGGCGGTATTCCAGCTGTCTCAGATATTCATAATCTTTCACCCAGAAATGTCCAATCTCACCGTAATCATACAGATGCACCTCCGTCAGAAGATCTTCAAAAAAGAGTGTAACAACAGAATCTCCCTGATGCACAACCAGAATATACTCTGCGTCTTCAAAACTCATCGATGCCGTAATCGCACCTTCGTAATCGGTCTTGTATTCTCCCGTCATTCTGGCATTGTGGAACACAAGAAAGCTTTCCACTGCATCATTCATCAGATACACCAGACGGATATCCTCACCTCTGTTTCCATCCATCCCTTCCTTCTGCAGCCGAGTATCTGATTTCTCTGAAATGGCTTGTTCCGGGAAAATCAGTTCAAACTGTTCCTGCTCCAGAAGTTCCTGCAACATTATAAATGCATCCACTATTCTTTCTCTCCTTCATTTGCCTCTTCTACTACAACTTCCGGCTCCGCTTCTCCATGATCTTCTATATAATCAAAGCGTAATACCGCCTGCGGCCAGTTCAGACTGATCCTTGCATTCTTATGCTTCTCTTTTCCGGCTTTCTGGATCTGTTCCAGAAGTTCTTCCAGGACAGCTTTCGTCAGATACCCTCCTCTCCAATGGAAAGTAAAGACTTTTCCCTTTTTCGCCGTTTGCAATGCTCTCTTGTACACATCTTCCATTTTTGTAAATGACAGTTTCTTTTCTTTATAATAAAAATGATCTCCATCTTCACACTTTGGCGCCGGAGCGATAAGCGGCTCATGATCTCTGAATATGCTTTTATCATTCAGGTTAAAATAGTCATAGCGAATCTCTTTTTTCTCCTGTTTTCCGCTCATCTTTTCCCCATTTCCAAGGGTATTGTCGAATGTTGCATCCAGATGATAATATTTCCCGCCAATTCTTACAATGTTCCATGTATGACGATATTTGATCCCTTTCTCCGGATTATTGCCGCAGACTGCGATCATGCACCAGATTCCAAGTGCATCGCACAAAATCTTCACAGATTTTGCGATTCCTTCACAGACACCGACACCTTGTCCGAGCGGCCCAATAATCTCATGGGAATACGGCTTTTTTAATTTGTCATAATGCACATTTTCACAGATAAAATCATGTACGTATTTTTCTTTCTCCCATTCGGATTTGTCCTTTACCGGTCTTACAAGTTTTTCTACTCTGGACTTCATCGCTTTCTGGTGTTCTTTTATTTTGTTTTTATCAAATAAATATTCCGGGATAAAAATGAAATTGGGCGAATCGGGATAATATTTGTATTTATATCCGGTTGCCCAGAAGATTTCCGGATGATCCAGACGCAGGCGGAAGAACACGTCATAAAGTTCCTCCGCCTCCATTCCTGGTATCTGTATAGAATCTGAGATTTCAAGCAGTCCCTGCCGGATGGCATGATAAGCTGCCTGCTGTACTTTATTCATTTTGCTGTAGTAATATGGCTCCATTCTATCTTCCTCTGTTCTTTTATATATTATGTATATTTTTAATCAATTGTTATCTATTTCACTGATAGAATTATAACCATAAAACCTGACGCTTGCAATCTCCGGACGGTAATCCGGTTTTCTTAATATCTTTATTTTTATCTTTCGTGTACTGCCATCTCTACGTTCTTTGTCGCAACAATATCCACACCTGTACCGGCCACATCTTTCACCAGCACATCTCCGATATGTACCGGTGCAGGGATTTCCACATTCTTCAATGCTTTCACACACGCAAAGATCTTCCCCTTCGGGATATCCTCTTTCGTCTTTACCGATACCATGTCTGCATCTCCTCCGGATACTCTTACCGTAGAAGTCACGATTCTGGTCGGATTGGTCACTTCTTTTCTTGCATAGATATCTCCACGTTTACAGGTATTTCCTGTTACACTGATTACTTCACCGGCTTCCATTGTAACGGTCAGAGGGCAGCCCATTGGACAGCCGATACATGTCAGTTCTCTTGTTGTTACTGTTCCCATCCTCTACGCCTCCTCTATCTTTACTGTGATTGTCTTAAGATCCGGATACTTCATAAGCTGCTCTTTTGTAAGCTTGATCTGCTCCATCTCTCCCGGTGCAACAACCGGACGCTTCTTATGAATGACCCGTTCTTCATCGAAATACGCACTTACATAACAGTTCTTATAGACACCGCCCACACGGAAACGCACAGTAAGATCATCATCCATATGTGCCGGATTGATCGTACTCGGAACTGTGTAACGCACGCCTTCGACAGGATTTAATACAATACGATGTACTTCCGCTATTCCTGTCTCATCGCCTGTATTCTTACTATTTGCATTCTGTAGATTCTTCACGTATTCTGCTGCATTTCTTCCCGCAGTCTTCGCTTCTTCCGATACGAAATCCACCAGATCATGTACATGCAATACATTTCCGCAGGCAAACACACCTTCAATATTCGTCTCCAGACTTTCATTGACTTTCGGTCCGGATGTTACAGGATTCATCTCCACACCCATGCCTCTGGAAATCTCATTTTCCGGAATCAGCCCGCAGGAAAGCAATAATGTATCACAGCTATATTCTTCCTCTGTTCCAGGAATCGGCTTTCCTTTACTATCCACTTCTGCCAGTGTGATTCCTTCCACTCTTTCTTTTCCTTTGATATCTACAACAGTATGGCTTAATTTCAATGGAATATCGTAATCATTCAGGCACTGTACAATATTACGCTTTAAGCCGCCGGAATACGGCATCAGTTCTGCTACGACTTTGACCTTCGCACCTTCCAGTGTCATACGTCTTGCCATGATCAGTCCGATATCACCGGAACCTAAGATCACAACTTCTTTTCCCGGCATATAGCCTTCCATATTGACCAGACGCTGTGCCGTTCCTGCCGAATAGATACCTGCCGGACGGTAACCTGGAATATTCAGCGCTCCTCTCGAGCGCTCACGGCATCCCATTGCCAGGATCACTGCGCCTGCCTGGATCTCGAATAATCCTTCTTCCCGGTTCATAGCTGTCACGACTTTATCTGCACTGATGTCCATGACCATTGTATGCAGCTTATACTCAATACCCAGTTCCTTTACCTGTTCAATGAATCTTCCTGCATATTCCGGTCCGGTAAGTTCTTCTTTAAATGTATGAAGACCGAATCCATTGTGGATACACTGATTCAGGATTCCTCCCAGTTCTTTATCTCTTTCCAGAATCAGGATATCCTGGATGCCATTTTCTCTTGCTGATACGGCTGCCGCAAGTCCTGCCGGACCACCGCCGATGATTACTATATCGTATGTTTTCATAATCAGATGTCCTCCTTATTCACTCCTACAATGATCTTTGATCTTCCACCGGATTTTGTAATCTCCGACATCGGAATATCCAGTTCTCTTGCAAGGATTTCCATCGTTCTAGGGGAACAGAAACCGGCCTGGCACCGCCCCATACCCGCTCTGGTCCTGCGTTTTACACCGTCTAATGACTTTGCTCCGAGTGGTCTATGGATTGCATCGATAATCTCACCTTCCGTGATCATCTCACAGCGGCAGATAATATTACCGTATGCCGGTTTCTCTTTGATTAATTTCACTCTATCTTCTTTATTCAGAGTGTTTGGATCCAGGATTCCTTTTCTTGTGGCAATGAAATCTTCCTTTTCTTCCAGATCCAGTTTTTCTTTCAGAATGCCTGCAACCATCTCTCCGATTGCAGGACTGCTCGTAAGTCCAGGCGATTCAATGCCCGCACAGTCGATGAATCCCTTCGCATCTTCTACTTCTTCTATGATAAATTCATGTCCGTCTTCATGTGCGCGAAGTCCTGCAAATGATGTAATCACCTGACGCATCGGAATGTCCTTTACATTCTGTCCTGCTTTTGTAAGTACCTGATCCAGTCCTTCTCTTGTTGTATTGGTTCCTTCTTTTTCTTCAATATCGATTGCTGTCGGTCCAAGGAGCAGATTGCCATGTGCTGTCGGCGATACAAGAATTCCCTTTCCGAATTCGTTCGGAAGTGCAAAGATTGTTCTCTTTACATGTCCACCTGCAGTTTTATCCAGCAGACAGTAGTCTCCTCTTCTCGGAGTAATATGGATCTTATTTTTGCTGACCATATTATGGAACTTATCTGCATAGACGCCGGCTGCGTTCACCACATATTTTGTCTTGAAAATGCCCTGATTCGTATGAACTTCCCAGATATCTTCCGTCTTTTTCAGTTCTTTTACTTCTGTATTAAACTTAAATTCCACACCATTTTCACAGGCATTTTCTGCCATCGCAATATTTAATCCGAACGGACATACAATTCCGGCTGTCGGTGCATAGAGTGCTGCATATACATTGTCTACAATATTCGGTTCCATCTCGAGTACTTCTTCCCTATTCAAGATCTGAAGTCCCGGCACGCCATTTGCCACGCCTCTGTCGTATAATGCCTGTAATTTGTCCATGTCCTCTTCTCTCAGGCAGATCACCAGCGAACCGATTCTTTTGAATGGAAAATCCAGATCTTTCGATAACTGTTCCATCATCGCATTTCCTCGGACGTTTAACTTTGCCATAAGTGATCCTTCTTTTGCATCGTATCCTGCATGCACAATTCCACTATTGGCTTTTGACGTTCCACAGCAGACGTCTTCTTCCTTTTCTAATACACAAATCTTTGCTTTATAACGGGATAACTCCCTCGCAGATGCCGAGCCTGAGACTCCGCTCCCGATTATTATCACATCATACATGGTTCTATCTCTCCTTCTTTTTTGAAAAAAGAGCCTGACAAGTAAACGCATCACGAATATGCGGTTATCCTGTCAGGCTCTCTTCTCTCACGCCTATTATTTTATTTCTTCTGTTATTTTACCACGGAATGGCACCATAAAGCAATACTGCTGCGACAGCTCCGATCACTGGTCCTACTAAAGTTACCACTCCATAACCCCAGTTTGAACTTCCCTTCCCTTTGATTGGAAGTACTGCATGAGCCAGACGAGGTCCAAGATCTCTTGCCGGATTGATCGCATATCCGGTCAGACCACCGAGTGACATACCAATAGATACGATGATCCCGAATACGATAAATTTGCCAAGTCCGTCTGTAAGTTCCGGCACATTTGCCATTCCTTTGATTGCAAATACGAGTATGAATGTTCCGACTGCTTCGCTGAAAATATTCAGTCCAAGATTCGGAATGGATGGTGCAGTGCAGAATACCCCAAGCTTTGTTGCCTTGTCTTCTGTTGCATCAAACTGCCCTTTGAACAGAAGATATACAACTGCTGCACCTACGAATGCACCTGCGAACTGTGCCACAATATATCCAGGAACCATAGACCATGCAAAGCTTCCATCGACCGCCAGTGCCAATGTCAGTGCCGGGTTAAAGGATGCGCCGGATGCAGCCCCAAATATGCATGCCGGCAGCATAACTGCAAGACCCCAGGCAATGGTGATCTGAACCGTTCCTCCGCCTTTCATTCCGGATTTATTCAGGTTCACATTCGCAACCACTCCGTCTCCAAGAATAATCAGTATCATTGTCCCCAAGAATTCAGCAATATAAGGTAACATAGAAAATTCCCCCTTTTTCTATCTTTCTTTATTCAATTTTTAATCTTCTTTTGCCCATCCATAAGCGTATTTTACGGCTTTGTTCCAGCCCTTAATCATCTTATTTCTCTGTTCATCATCAATCTTCGGCTCGAATGTCTTGTCGATCGCCCAGTTCTTGATCACATCTTCTTTGCTCTCCCAGTATCCGACTGCAAGGCCTGCCAGATATGCGGCTCCCATTGCGGTTGTCTCTACGCACTGCGGACGATTTACCGGTGCGTTGATGATATTTGCCTGTGTCTGCATCAGGAAATCATTGGCACTTGCACCGCCGTCTACTTTCAGTGCCGCAAGATCAATTCCAGAATCTGCCTTCATGGCAACCAGAACATCATTTACCTGATATGCCAGTGATTCCAGTGTCGCACGGATAATGTGATATTTATTTACCCCACGTGTAATTCCTACGATCGTTCCTCTCGCATACTGATCCCAGTGTGGTGCTCCAAGTCCTGTAAATGCAGGTACTACATAACATCCATTGGTATCCTTTACCTTCTTCGCCATATATTCAGAATCCGGTGCAGAATCAATAATACGAAGTTCATCCCTTAACCACTGGATTGCTGCTCCTGCTACAAAGATCGAACCTTCCAGCGCATAATTTACTTTGCCATCTAAGCCCCATGCAATTGTCGTAACCAGACCATTCTTGGAGAATACCGGTTTCTCTCCTGTATTCATCAGAAGGAAACATCCTGTTCCGTATGTATTCTTTGCCTCTCCGGCATTGAAACATGTCTGGCCGAATAAGGCTGACTGCTGGTCTCCTGCTGCTCCTGCGATCGGGATTGGTCCTCCAAGATATGACGGATCTGCCTCTCCGTAGATACAGCTGGACGGCTTTGGTTCCGGTAACATACATTTTGGAATATCCAGTTCTTCCAGGATCTCGTCATCCCACTCTAATGTGTTGATATTAAACAACATCGTACGCGATGCATTAGAATAATCGGTCACATGTGCCGCACCTTTTGTCAGTTTCCAGATCAGCCATGTCTCTACCGTACCGAATAATAATTCTCCTCTTTCTGCTCTCTCTCTTGCTCCCGGCACATTGTCCAGAATCCATTTTACCTTGGTTCCTGAGAAATATGCATCAATGACCAGTCCTGTCTTTTCACGGAACTTGTCTGTTAATCCTTTTTCTTTTAAAGAATCACAATATTCTGATGTTCTGCGGCACTGCCATACAATTGCATGATGCACCGGTTCTCCTGTCTCTTTGTCCCAGACGATCGTTGTCTCACGCTGGTTTGTGATACCGATTGCCGCGATATCTTCTGCCTCTGCATTGATCATGTTCATTGCTTCTACTGCAACACCAAGCATACTTGCCCAGATCTCATCTGCATCATGCTCTACCCAGCCCGGCTTTGGAAAATACTGTGTAAATTCTCTCTGTGCCACGCTGCACATCTCACCTTTTTCGTTAAACAGAATACATCTGTTACTGGTAGTTCCTGCATCTAACGCCATTACATATTTAGCCATATCATTTCCTCCTGCTTTCTCTTCTCATTTTTACTTGTTACTTACCGCATGCGTTCTATTTAAATCGCTTCCCCAAAAAGCAATTAAATATCTGTTTCATATTATGCAGAGATTACATCTTCCATACCTGATGATTGGTCGATGATACTGCAATTGCTCCGGCTGATAATGCAGCCATCACATCTTCTTTGTCTGTGATCAGTCCGCCTGCTATGATCGGTGTCTTTACCGAACCACAGATTCTTTTGATTACTCTTGGCATCACTCCCGGAAGCACTTCTATAAAATCCGGTCTCACCATATGCTGTTGCTGCCTGATACTTTCAAATGCCATCGAATCCAGTAGAAAATATCTTAAAACTGTATACATTCCAAGTTCTCTTGCCTTCTTGATCAAAGATGGTTTGGTCGATATGATGCCATCTGCTTCTGTGTGCTCTTTCAAATATTCCACGGAAATCTCCTTCGGGCTCAGTCCGCTGATCAGGTCCACATGTACCATCGCTACCTTTCCCGCTTTCTTCACCTGTTTTACGATCCGGTCTATTGAACAGACATCTCCAAATAATATAAATATCACCTGAATCTCCTCTATCGCACAACTTACTTCCACATCTTCCATATTCTTTACAGCTGCAATGATTGGATTATTGCCAACTGCATCATAAAATATCTGATCCATTTTATCCATCCTCATTCTATTTTGCTGAACTTTCATGCTTTAAACTTATTCTATTACAACCCGGATTATTTTTCAAAAAAAAGAGCGCGACTAAAAGTAATCGTCTGATTACTTATATTCGCTCTCCTGTCTCAGCTTGCTTGTTCAACTGTTCTTACTATATCACAGTGCACAAAGCATTGCAATGACATTTGGTCATTTTTCGTCTTTTCATCTATTCTACACAATTCTTGTTTGCTTTCTTTTCGTCATTATGTCTTGTTTTTGTGCCTTTTCAACAAATATTTTTAGTTATTTTATTAACATTCCCGTTGTATTTCTAACGATCTGCGGGGATTAAGAAAAATATCCCTGTATTTTTTCTTTGTTCAGGTTTTCTCCGATCACGATCACAACGTCCTGTCCCTCCGGGATCGGACAAATACGCATCTCCTGATGTGTGGCATTCAGTTCCAGCCATTTTCCATCTTTCTCCTTCAGGAAACCTTTGACACGGAATACCCTGCCACATTCTTTGTCTTCCAGTACCTTTGTTGCAGCTTCTGTGATCTCTTCCTTTGTTTTATCCAGATTCATAAAATACAATGACTGGAATGCCCCGTCTTCTTCTACATGCATCTTCCGGTAATTTTCCGGTATAAACCCACAGGACAGCAGCCGTTCATAATCTTTCTTTTCAAACGTATCCCAGTCTTTTACAAGTACTTCATCCCGGAATCTCCGCTTACACTGCACTTTTCCCATTGCTTCATTCAAATGATGAATTGTATTTTCTATCTCTTCTTCCGTTGCCTCCTGACTTCTGCTGAGCACAATACATCCGGCATTGGCAGCCTCCGAAGCCAGCAGATAATCTGCTTCATCCGACAGTTCTGATTCCAGCTTCGCATCGACCACTGTGATCACGTTCCCAATCTCATACCATCTGTCGATCGGATCATCCCGTAATACATCAAAGAACTCATCCACGTCATAGATACCGGACGGCTCCACGATCACACGGTCATAGCCGCACATCCCCATTGCGATCAGTTTCGTACGGAAACGTCTTCTGTGGCAGTCTGCATCACATCCTCCTGCGATCATCTCCAGTTCACAGTTCTCGCCTTCCAGATCTTTTAGCAGCATCATATCTACGTTGACTGCGCCGTAATCATTCTCCAATATTCCGATATTCGCTCCATTATCTATCAGATACTTTGCATATTTTTTTATAAATGTTGTCTTTCCGGATCCCAAGAATCCCGTGATCAGATCTATCTTTACCATTATACTGTTACCTCAAATATTCTTTTTCCTTCAAATTCCAATTCCCTGATTCCAGTTTTCTTCTTTTTATTAAAGTTAAAACTCAGGAGATATCCTTTTTCTTCTCTATAATAATCCAGATAGTCAAATAATTGTTTTTCACCTCTGGCATTATATTCTTCCCCACGCCAGATTTTTAACTCAATAATAAATCTTTTTCTTCTATAGTCAATAATAATATCTGTCCGCCTGTTATTACGGGTTCTTGCCTCAATGTAATAATTCCCCGTACCGTTAATAATCGGTTTCAGATACAATAAAAATAACTTCCGTCCACTCTCTTCAATAAATTTCTGATCATTATCTGCATATATTTCTTCATAATATTCATAGAATTTCTTCATCACCAGATCCATTTGAAGCATGCCTTGAATAATAAACTGATTACGGTTTGTCGATGCTTCCATATACATCCTATTATTAACTGCCATGTCAGACAAAAACATATCGTAAAGCTGCGTCTCAAAAATACGATTTGAAACTGCAACAATTCCATTTTTATCTTTTAAAAATCCAAAGGTTACTCCAAGATTAATCATCGGAGTTTCCCGTTTAAACGGAAAATCAATTCCGCCAAAAAGAATATTCTGAAGCATTTCTTTCAACTGTGGATAATCCAGCAATTTTTTTGTCATATCATCGAATAAAGTATTCGGTTCTTTCAATAAAATCTTGATTGCCGCCAGAACACCCTCCTTCGTCCAGACTGATGAAAGGTCTGTGAAATCTTCCATCCCTGACACTCGCTCATCTATAAGCTGACAGATTCTGGACACAAGATATGGATATCCCGAAGTGTAATCATATATCATCCTCGCAATATTCTGTACATTCATTCCTGTCTGATGTTCTGATTCATACTCTTCCAGCATAGACTCGATATCTTTGCAGTCAAAACTCATATCCATCTGAAAATCTACTGCAATATTCCACGGACTGTTATATTTCGTCTCTTCTTGTGGATGTAGTTTTAATTTTAACGTTTTCACATCATAAACTCCTGCCAGAATAACCGACTGGAATGTCTCATCTTTTCCCTGCTGCCATTTCAGATATTTTTCTCTTAGCAATCCTAAAAATGATAAAAAAATCTGATTATCTGAACTTTTATCCACCTCATCAATCATAAGTACGATCCTTTTTCCACATGCCTTACATAAAGAGCCGATCTTTATCCCTAAAGAACGCATCGGAAAACGTTCTGACAATGGGTGATTCCATTCCTCTATAATATGATCATCTACATTTTGTGCTTTCAAACATTCGCTGATATCCATAACCAGTCCTTCTGCCAGACTTCCAAGGGATTCAAAATACTCATCTGCCGCTTCGAAACTAAGGCTCAGTACAATATACTCTTTCCTCAAACGCCGTTCCAATAAATAAAGGGTCGTTGTCTTTCCATACTGCCTTGCACGATTGATTGTAAAATACTGACCTTTTTCAATATAGTCCTGAATAATCCGGTCAATTCGTCCACTGATATCTACCATATAATTTTTTTCCGGAATACACGTTCCTGTCACACAAAATCGTTTTGGCATAAAGGCAACCTCCTCTTACTGATACTTATGAGTATAACCGTTTTTTTAAGCCTATGCAAGAATTTAAAAAATGCACTTGAACCACTAAAGCTCAAGTGCATTTTTACATTCTATTATTCTTTTACGATTCTGCAATAAATTATTTCTTCCCGCCAAAGATAAATCCCATAAAACGGATATATGTATACACAACCAGAACAACCGCAATAATTGTCTCAATTAAAACTACATATTTCAAAAATGGCATTGGATGTCCCATATTCATCGCACATGCCATCGTCTGCTTTGTTGCGATCGCGCTGATCACAAATGGGAAAGTAAACGCCGCATAACTTGGGAAGAATGGCATCTTAAGATAACCGATTGCTTTCACAAGTGCAAAGATATAAATAATCGTTGCAACTACAAACATTCCCATCAAAAATCCATAAGACTTTGGCATTACAGACTGTACATATCCTGCAATACACAAGCTTGTCGGTGCCGCATAGATACAGATCAGTGGTTTTGCCGGATCCGGTACTTCTTTCACTGTTACATAACGGTAAGTAACCAAAATCAGTAACAGAATCAATGTTACAAATCCGAACCAGAATGCTGCACTTCCGATCGCAAGTTTCTCATAAGCAGGTGCTGTAACTGCTGCAACAGCGATTCCTACATATACGATATAGTAACTTGCGAATACTTTTGGCATCTGCAGTTTGAATACAAATTTTACAGTAAAGTAAATGATCAGTACGATATGTAATGCGATTGCAAACAGCCAGATATAATAAGCGGCCTGTCCAATGAATGGTTTTACATAGGTACTTAAGATCATAAGTGCCATTGGAAATGTTCCGGATACGCTTGCCATGATCGGATTCTTCATATCTTCCTTCACAGCCCCCGGGAACATGATCAGTTTCAGAAGTGCCAGGACCAGCAAAAATGCTGCAAATACTCCGCACACATAACGGATTCCTTCGGAATAGCTCTGGAGCAGGTTTCCAAGAGCCGCTGCTCCAAGCATGACTCCGCAGATTGGAATCGGTACTTTTTTGATTACGTCTTTCATAATTTCTTGTCTTCCTTTCTAGTCTGGATCTTTGATTTTAGATATCTGCAATTGCGCGGCGTTCTGCCGGTTCATCAACTTCATCCAGATTCTTGATGCCCAGCTCACGACAGACGATCTGCGCTACTTTCCATGCACACAGTCCTGTGAAATAGATGCACTGCTCTTTGTGCTCGCCCTTTCCCATGTCGAATTCTTTCGTCAGGACTCTGCAGCAGATTGCATTCTTTCCATTTGCTTTCTTGAACCAGTCATGCAGTTCATGAACAAGTTCCATACATTTCACACTCTTGGGATTCGTTGGTCCGTCCTGCTCTGTTCTTCCGAAGAACATTCCAAGTGCAAGTAATCCTCCGTTAAATGCACCGCAGGCACATCCTGATTTTCCTGCCCCGACAGCCATACCGGATGACATTGCAATGACTTCTTTGGGTACATCCAGTTTGAATTCATCACGGATCGTGCACATCAATGCCTCACAACAGTAATATCCACTTTTAAAATTCTTCTCCGCTGCTCTCTGCACCGCTCTTGGGCTGATTTCTGTTACTCCGATGTTCATAAGTAATTCCTCCGATTTCTCATTTTTGTATTTGAGTATTTCCCCGAATACTCATATATCTACATTATACTTAAGACTAACTTACTTGTTAAAATGATATTTCTTATATATAGATTTACTTATTGTTTTTATCTATATGCTTAAATACATATAGAAAAAGTCATATATTGATTGAAGCATTTCAACCCAATATATGACTTCTTCTTTTTAAATTTTTGATTCTTTATATTATCCAGTTATCCAGCCAGATGCAGCATATTGATCAGGAATATCCAGCTCAGTCCATAGTAAGACACAACCGCAACAAGGTCATTAACTGTTGTGATCAATGGACCTGACGCAACCGCCGGATCTACATGGATCTTCTTAAAGAACAATGGAATCAATGTTCCCACAGCTCCCGAGATCACCATCGCAAGCAACAGTGATACTCCGATACATCCGGATACCGCATATGCAAATACAAATGTCTTTCCTTTGAATAATCCGATATACAATCCAATCAGCGCAAATGAAAGGATTCCCAGGATTGAACCATTTGAAAATGCAATCTTCATTTCCTTAAATACCAGTTCCACCTTCTGCTTTCCTGTCAGCGATTCATCCATCAGTACACGGATCGTTACGGCCAGTGACTGGGTACCTACGTTACCGGCCATATCCAGGATCAGTGACTGGAAACACATGATGATCGTAAGCTGGCTTACGACTTCTTCAAACAGTCCGACTACGGAAGATACTACCATTCCAAGTCCTAATAATATCAGAAGCCACGGAAGTCTCTTTTTGATACTTTCTTTCAATGGTTCTTTCAAATCTTCCTCTGCGGTCAATCCGGCCAGCTTCGCATAGTCTTCACCCATCTCATCATCAACCAGGTCTACCATACTCTGGGATGTGATAATACCGAGAAGTTTATTATCATTATCCAGCACCGGGATGGAATCCTCGGAATAATCTTTCAATCTTTCGATACAGTCATCGATCAACTCATTTCCATATACATACGGATAAGAAGTCGCGATCAGATCTTCCAATGGAGATTCCTGTCTCGCAATAATCAGATCTTTCAGATCCATTGCCCCGTAAAATGTATTGTCTTCCGTTACCATAAATAACGTAGAAATGTTATCATTCTTTGCTGCCTGAGCTACCAGACTGCTCATTGCCTGCTTTACCGTCAGATTCTCACGGATCATAATGCAATTGGTTGTCATCCTGCTTCCGATCTCATCCTCATCGAATGATGCGATCACTGCCATATCTTTTCTGGCATCATCGTCCATTAATTCAATCAAGAGATTTTTCTTCTCTTTGGAAATCATCTGCAGAACATCCACTACTGCATCTGTCTCCATTGCAGAAAGAATTGCTGCTGCTTTCTTAATATCCATCTCATCCAGATATTCTGCCGCATCCTGCTCATCAATATGTTCAAAAATATCTGAAAGCATGTCCAGGTCTAAAATCCTGCATACTTTTCTTCTCTCTGATACTTTCAGCTGTGGAAATACCTCTGCAAGGTCATTTGCATGATAGTCTTCCAGCTTACTGCGCATAATACCCGGTGAAGTATTGCTTCTGATAATTTCCAGTATTTCAGCTGTATAATCTTTATTTTCCATACCTCTACCTCCTACCTTTTTCACATCTACAGGACCTGCCACCTGCAGTTTCTCCTGCATACCAAACAATCGGGAATTTCATTGCCCGATCCTAACGACTGCACATATTCACTTGTAATACTCATTGGGAAATAGGATAAGAAATAAAAAGAAAATACAAAACCGTCATAAATACATCATTTATGAAACGTTCTGAAAAATATAATTAAAAGAAAAAACAGAACCGACCGCTGCTTTTTGAACTTTTTAATTCCCATCCTATGCTGCTACTTCGCCCATGACTATCGCAACCGTCCATTCTGTTCACCTGCCTTTTTTTGTAAATTATTTCATAATTTTATTGCAGTGATTTACTGCCCGCAATTATTATAGACTGTCAAAATATGAATTTCAAGTACTTTTCAATATACATTTATTGTATATAAATCGAAACAATCCTCTTTTGTGTTTCTTCTTATGATATACTCGTAAAGTTGTTTTTATGGAATAGAGGAATATACAAAAAAGAGAGGGTAAAATTATATGAATTCACTGACACCAATGTTACTGACTTCCCTGAAATCTTATGACCGTACCCAGTTCGTATTTCTTAATGCCATTTAATCCTTTAAGCATTCGATATCCACGGAATAAAAAGCAGGAAACCTGAACAGAAGCGGTTTCCTGCTTTTTATGGAGGTCCG
>ERZ808240.3432-NODE-3432-length-15461-cov-3.142412_pt1 | contig 15461 bp, 9 predicted proteins | sample MGYA00521084_ERZ808240 | MGnify/ENA primary metagenome ERZ808240 (study PRJEB31516, sample SAMN03275571) | gut metagenome | biome: mammalia-associated habitat; material: feces | host: Papio cynocephalus | place: Kenya | collected 2012-08-06 ... | reverse complement strand
GGCTCACCTCCCACAACTTCAGGTTTATGAAGCCGCTGCCCTTTGTCAGCCTGGACTGGCTGGGCTGCGCCCTGTGGTCGCTGTTGATGACCGAGGTGATATTCTTCTTCAACTACGGCGAGTTCTACAACTGGATGGACAGCCGGGTCATGCAGGGCTGCCTGCTTATGATCGCGATGACCCTGTGGCTGTGCATAGGGCGCATGCTGCACATCCGCCATCCCTACATAGCCCCTGCGGCCTGGCGCTACAAGCGCCTGGTGCCCCTGCTCATCCTCTTCGCCTTTGTCGAGTGGATGGGCAGCACGCCCAAGGTGCTGCAGACGGCCTTTACCAGCGGCGTGATGCACTGGGGAGGGCTCACCACCAACGTGTTCAACCTGATAGAATGGGCAGGCGCCATCGTGGGATGCCTGTTCTGCCTGCTGTGGATCAAGGTGCTGCGCCAGAAATACACCCGGCTGCTCACCGTGGGTGTGGCAGCCATGGTGGCCTATCCCGTTATGATGTATCTGCTGATAGAGCCTACCCTGAATATCGAGGCGCTGTACCTGCCGGTCTTCCTGCGCCAGTTTGGCAACGCCATCTTCTTCACCACGCTCACCATCTATCTTGAGGAGCTCATGCCGTTCGAGCATTTTTTCATGGGGCTTACCATGGCCGGCCTGGTGCGCAACGGCACGGTGGGCACCATGTGCTCCGGACTGTACAGCCTGGCTCTGCGCCACCAGATGGCCGACAACATGGCACGTGGGCTGCCCTACGACATGCCTGGGCTGATGATGATAAGCATACGGCAGCTCTACGGCGTTACCTGCGTGGTGGGCGTGGCCGTGCTCATCGTCTTCCTGCTGTGGGACATACAGCCCGTGCGCAGCACGCTGAAGAAGATGCCCGCCTGGAACTACCTGGGACGCAGGGCCAAGCGCTTCCTGCGCAGACAACAGGCCGCCCCGGAGACGGCGATAAAAAAATAATCAGCCCAAAAGCCTACACGTATTCAGAAAAAGTGTACCTTTGCAAAATGCCTACGAGCTCACGGTAGCCGTAGGCATTTTGCATAGATACAACAATGGACAAGGACATTAACACAGTTACCGACACACAGCGCGAACGGGCCATTAACCGCGTAACGCTCAAGGGCAGTGCCATCAATGTGGTACTGCTGGTATTCAAGTTTGTCGCCGGCATCGTGGGCGGCTCGGCCGCCATGATAGCCGACGCCGTACACTCGCTGTCAGACTTTCTCACCGACGTGGTGGTCATCCTCTTCGTACACCTGAGCAACAAGCCCGAGGACCGCGACCACGACTACGGACACGGCAAGTACGAGACGCTGGCCACAGCCCTCATCGGCATAGCCCTGCTCTTTGTCGGGGCCATGCTGTTCTACGACGGCACGGCAAAGATAGTACGTGCCATACATGGCGAGGTACTGGACCAGCCTGGGGGGATAGCCTTAGTGGCTGCCTTGGCAAGCATAGCCCTCAAGGAGTGGGCCTACCAGTTTACGGCCAGGGCCGGCCGGCGCTACAACTCGCCCGCGGTGACGGCCAATGCCTGGCACCACCGCTCCGACGCTTTCTCCAGTATAGGCACAGCCGTGGGCATAGGCGGTGCCATCATCTTAGGCCACCGCTGGGCCGTACTGGACCCTATAGCTGCCGTAGTGGTGAGCCTGTTTATCATCCGCACGGCATACAAGCTCATTGCCGGGGCCACCGACGAGCTGTTGGAGAAGAGCCTGCCTGCCGACATCGAGCAGGAGATAACGGCCATCGCCGAGAGCGAGCCCTCGGTGAGCGGCATACACCACCTGCGCACCCGCCGCATAGGCAGTCAGATGTCTATCGAGATGCACCTGCGCATGCCGGGCGACATTACACTCTACGACGCCCATCAGCATGCCTCCCGGATAGAGCAGCGGCTACGCCAGCGTTTCGGGCAGCACACCTATATAAGCCTGCACGCCGAGCCTCTCAAGGTACACGGTGTGTACCAGCAGCCATAACCCATACACCCACCATACTGACGAGAGCGGGGAGACAAGACCACTGATGGTCCTGTCTCCCCGCTCTTGCTTTAGGCTGACGGGCAACAGGCCGAAGCCTGCCTGCCCTACGCCACGAGTGCGGCTACCTGAGCGCTGCCGACACCCGTCCCAACAGCATACGCGACGATATCCGGACGTGTACCGTCTGACGTACATCGCGGGCGTTAGAGGCCACCTCCAAGGGGTAATCGCCGGCATCCAGCACCCAGGCATTTTCCTGCTCGTCGAAGTAGGCCATATCGCGCAGCGCAAAGGTCACTTCCAGCGTCTGGCTCTCGCCGGGCTGGAGCAGCCGCGTCTTGCCAAAGGCTACCAGCTGGTGGCGCAGCGAGGGCGCGGGGCCATACACCTGTACCACCTCCTTGCCGGCATACTGGCCGCTGTTGGTTATCGTGACCTTCAGCCTGAAGTTGCCGTCATCCTGCATACGGCAGGTGGCATCGGCATAGTCAAAGTGGGTGTAGCTCTGCCCATAGCCGAAAGGATAGGCCACGGGGCGGTTAAAGGTATCAAAGTAGCGATAACCCACATACATGCCCTCAAGGTAATCGACATAGTGTACGTTCCTGATGGCCGGGTTGCGGGGTATCTTGGGATAGTTGCCGATGGCCTTGGGACCATGGTAGTCGTAGGGGAAGTTGTCGTGGGTACTGCAGTCCTCGTAGCGCACCGGGAAGGTCATAGTGAGCTTGCCCGACGGACATACACGGCCGGCCAGCACACGGCACACGGCATCGCCGGCTTCCTGACCGGGCAGCCACGAGAGCACCACGGCATCGGCCAGTTGTCGCCAGGAGGCCACCTCGACCACGCCCGACACGTTGAGCACCACCACCACGCGCTTGCCTACGGCATGGAAAGCCTTGGACACACGGCTTATCAGTCCGCGCTCTACCTCAGACAGGCAGAACTCGGTGGCGGCCAGGCGGTCGGCACCCTCACCGCAGCTGCGGCCGATGGTGATGACGGCGGCATCGTCGGTCTGGGCACTCTGGCTGATGACGGCCGAGTCTATGGTCACCTCGGGGATGGCCGCATACCCTAAGGGGTCGTAAGCACGATTCTTGATGGTGTCGCTGATAATCTGGCGGTAACGGCGCGACAGGTCGGGATTGACCTGGATGCCCACATGGCCGAAGCCCTCGACCAGGTTGACGGTATGGGGTGTCTTGACGTTGCCCGAGCCGGTGCCTACGGAGATGAAGTTGTACGACGAGATGCCGAACATGCCCACCCGCTTAACCTGGGCGTTGAGGGGCAGGGCCTGGTCGCGGTTCTCGAGCAGCACGATGCCCTCCTCGGCAGCCTCGAGCGACTTGGCCGCATGGGCCTTGAGGTCGGGGTTCTCGCTATAGGCATAGTGGGCAAAACGCGGCGAGCGTACCACGAACTGCAGCATGCGGCGCACACAGCTGTCGAGGGCCGCCTGCGACAGCGAGCCGTCCTTGATGGCGCTGCGTATCTCGCGGCGCTGCTGCTCGGAGCCTGGGGCCAGCAGGTCGTTGCCGGCCCATATCTCGCGGCCCGACTGGCGCCAGCCCGGGGCTGCCCAGTCGCTCACGACAAACCCGTCAAAGCCCATATCGCCACGCAGGATGGTGGTAAGCAGGTCGCGGCTCTCCATACACTGCTGCCCGTTAATCATGTTGTAGGCACTCATGACCGACCACGGGTGCGACTCGCGTATGGCTATCTCGAACCCGCGCAGGTAGAGCTCGCGCAGGGGGCGCTGCGCGATACGCACATCGACATCCTTGCGGTTGGTCTCCTGGTTGTTCACGGCAAAGTGCTTCAGGGTGGCACCCACGTGCTGGCTCTGGATGCCGTTGACATAGGCGGCAGCCATCTTGCCGGTAAGGAGCGGGTCTTCGGAGAAGTACTCGAAGTTGCGGCCGCCCAGCGGGTCGCGGTGCAGGTTCATGCCAGGGCCGAAGATGAGGTCGAGGCCGTACTCATGGGCCTCGTTGCCGATGGCCGAGCCCACCTCGCCGATGAGCTGGGTGTTCCACGACGAGGCCAGGGCCGTGCCGATGGGGAAACCGGTATGGTAGTAGCGGCGCGACTGGCCCTCGCGCATGGTGTCGATACGCAGGCCGGCGGGGCCGTCGGTAAGCACCGTGGGGGTAATGCCCAGGCGGGGTATGGGCACCGTGGTACCGGCAGCGCCGGGCACTAACTTCTTGGTATTGCCGTACCCGGTGAAGGTCTCGTTACCTGCCCCCACCACCATGTCTATCTTCTCCTTGGTCGTCATGTGGGCCAGCACAGCGTCGATATTGTCGGCGGTAAGCTGAGGGGCACGGCCACACGAGGCCACCATGAGCGACAGCGCCAAGGCGCTGGCGCCGAGGACTATTGATGAGCGTCTGTTCATTGCTTAGCTGAGTCGTAAATCTGGTTGTCCTTCTTGCCGAAGGGGTAGGTGATATGGTCAAACTTAATGTTGCTGGCGTCGTCAAGGACAAAAGCGGGGCGGAAGTCGTCGTTGCGCAGAACCAGGCAGACATTACGGAAGGTGATGCCGTCGGCGTGACGGACATAGAAACCATAACAAGGAAGCTCGCCGAACATATCAAACTCAGGATAGCGGTCTATCTGCTCAGGTATCTTGCCCAGTTCCCACATGGGGATGTAGCGCAGGCCCTTGTCGGAGCCGCCAGGGTAGATGAGGGTGACATCCTCAATGGTAACGTTGCGTACCTTGGCACCGGGGACGCCCACGATGCTCGACGGCATGGGGTTGCGCATGGTGTTGGTGATGGGGCCACGCAGCTTATAGCCCACGTCGGGGCGCTCGAAGGGCACCTCGCACACCATGTTGCGGATGGTAACACCGTCGATGACCGAGGCCCGGCGGTCGGCATGGCGCTGGCCCAGACGGATGAAGATGGGGTTGCCCGTGTTGAGGGCCTGTATGTTCTCGATGAGTACATTGCGCACGATGGCTCCGTCGACAGCCTCGATGGCCACGGCCGAGCGGAAGGTGTTGCTCACCTTGATGTCGCGGATGGTGATGTTCTGGAAGCCGCCGGCCGAGTTGGTGCCAAACTTGATGGCCGAGGCCGAGCTCTCTACCGAGCAGTTGTACACCTGGATGTCGTCGTTGGTCTCCTCAAGCTTGTCAGACTTGAGGCAGATGCCGTCGTCGGCCGCGTCGACATGGCTGTCGCGGATAACCACATGGCGGCAGTCTACGATGTCTATGCCGTCATTGTTCCAGTAGGCGCGGTTGTGTACGTCTACCTGCTCTATCTTGAGGTTCTTGCAGCGGAAGAACACCAGGCCCCAGCAGGCAGCGTTGCGCAGGCGGAGGCCCGACACCTCGATACCGTCGCAGCCGTTGATGGTAAACAGATTGGGGCGCATGGCCTCACGGGGACGGTTCAGGCGGTCAAAGTAGTTGGGGTCCTTGCGTACACCGGCCTTGTGCAGACTGTCGATGGCCAGCGACACCTCGCAGCCGCGGGCGTCGATGGTGCCCTGGCCGGTGAGCTTGATGTTAGTGGCCTGGTAAGCCTCGATGAGGGCCAGGCTGAGATAGTTGAACTTGGCGGGGTCTGAGCGGTCGGCGCCCTGCTGGGTAACGTCGATATAGTCCAGGGGGTTCAGGCTGCCCAAGAGGGTGGCACCCTGCTCCAGGTGCAGCTCGGTGTTAGACTTCAGTTCGATGGTGCCGGTGACATACTGGCCGGGCTGTATTACCAGGGTACCTCCGCCGCGGCGCGACAGGTCGTCGATGGCCCGCTGGATGGCGGCGGTGTTCACGGTCTTGCCGTCGGGCACCAGCTTGATGGCCGACGAGGTGATGGTTCGGGCGGCCTGCGCCATTCCTACGGCGAGGAGGGCTGCGGCCATTACTGTTAATCTACGGTATAATCTCATCTTATCTTTAATGGTTTGTTATTTCTTGTCTGTAATCTTCTTGCGATAGGTAATACGTATTTTCTTCGATGCATTGTCTATCTCTATCTTGCCCAACTTGGCCAGCACGCTCTGCCCTAACAGCAACGGTGCAGCCTGATTTTTCACCACCGAAGCCTTAATGTCCTTGAGGTGCAGGCTACCCAGAGCCACGTCGTGCAAGACTATGGTGGAACCCTCACTGATGGTGCCATCGGCCGTCATATAGTTCTGCCGGCCAGTGATGTCGGCTGCCGACAGATAGCCATTCTTCTTCATAAAGGAAGCCTCGACCGATGAGATAGACACATCAGCCGCACCCGTGTCAAAGACAAAGTGTAGCGGCAGACTATTGATAGTGCATTTGACCTTGCACACCCCATTCTCCTGCGTGTAGGGTATTTCCTCGGTCTGCATCACATACTCGGCCCCACCGTCGCTGGTCTCCTCGGCTATCTCCTGCTGCAGTTTTTTCTCATACTCGGCCACGAGGGCCTTGAAAGCCGCCGTGTTGCGTATGCTGTCCAGGTCGTAGTCGGCCCGCATCCATGCGAAGTCGCGGTATCCCAGCTCGAACGCCTTGCGCAGGTAGCTCAGCGCCTTGTCGTTGTCGCCCATGACGGCATAGAGACAAGCCCAGTTGTAACAGTTGCTTCGGTTCTCCTTGCTCATAGCGCTGTCGGCTATCTCGATGGCCTTGTCCTTGTTGCCCAGGTAGCAGTAGGCGTAGAACGAGCACGAGGCCTGGGCTGGTATACTGTCCAACTTGATGGTCTGCTCGAAGTCGGCACGGGCCTTGTCGTTGTCGCCTTTGCGCTGGTAGGCACAGCCACGGCCGAAATAGAAGTAGGGCTCTTGGGGTTCTATAGTGATGGCCATCGAATAGTCTTCTATGGCATCGTCCAGCTTGCCTATGTGATATTTGAGCCATCCCCGCTTACTGTAGCCGAGCTCCTTGTCGGGGTTGGCAGCCACATACTCATCCAGGAGGCCGAGAGCCTCGGTGGCCTTGCCAGTCTTGTATAGCAGATCCGACTTGGCCATCAGCATATCGGTCTTCACCGTGTCAAGCATGATGGCCTGGTCGCAGTATTCGAGCGCCTTGGCGTAGTTGCCAGTCTCTTCATAGCAGGCCGAGATGCGCTTGGCCACTGTGGGGTTGGCCTCTAAGGACAATGCCTCTTTGTAGAGGGGTATGGCCTTGGCGTCCTGGCAGGCCCGCTCGTACACCACTCCGATGTAATAGGGCCATGCGCCCTCCTTGGGAGCCTTCAGCTTCTGCACCTTCAGCTTGCTCACCGTCTGTGCCAAGGCCGAGTCGGCCACTTCGAGCATCTCGTAGTAGGCCTTGTCGTCGTAGTCTATCTTCAGCGCAGTGATGATGTCGTCCAAGGCCTCGCCATACCGCTTCTGGGCAGCATAACATTCGGCTCTGAACGAGTAACCCGACGAGTACTCTGGCGACAACTTAATGACATAGTCAAACTGTTTGATGGCCCCGGTGTAGTCGTTGCGCATTTGGGCGTTACGCCCCACGCCCATATAGCCCATCACATTGCCCTCGTCAAGAGCCGTTATCTTCTGATAGTCCTTATCCGACAGGTCGTACTTTTCTTGCTCGAAATAGAGTTGGGCACGGTCAGAGTACAGGTCGGTGTTGGGATAGACATCAAGACCCTTGTTCATGTCCCTAATGGCCTGCACAGTGTCCTCCAGTTCGAGGTATATCTTGGCACGTAACCTGTAGGACGTGGCCACATACTCCTTATCCTTAGATGGTATCTTCTTAAGGGCCATGTTAATGGCCGTAAGCGCCTTGCCATACTCCTCCTGTCCTGTGTTTATCACGCTTATCATAGCGTAGGCATATCCATTGTCAGGATGCTCGCTTATCTCCTTGTTAAAGTAGGCAAGGGCCTCGTCCATATTATTGTTATTGTAGGCCTCTAAACCCCGTTGGTAGTTATAGCTGTCAGGGCGTTTTACGCTGTCGGCCCACAGGGCGGATGAGACCAACAGCAGGATGGATAGTAATAGGGTTCTCATAATGCGGTGCGTGTTGTAGTCTTATTATTATGCTAAACCGTGGCCTGTCGACAGGCATCAGCAGGTTTCCTACTGCTGCTGGCACTTGCCGCAGTGCTTCTTGGCCGGCAGCACGATGTCCATGTTCTCGGTCTTGTAGCCACGCACGTCGTCCTGGACGATGGCGGGGCGGAAATCGCGGGCGCGCAGGGTGAGCTGCACGTTGCGCAGGGTGAGGCCGTCGACATGGCGCAGGAAGAAGCCCCAGGCAGGCAGCTCGCCGAACATGGTAAACTCGGGGTAGCGGTTCTCGTTCTCGGGCACTTCGTTGGGCTTAACGTAGGCCATGCCTTTGTCGCCACGGCCAGGAGCACTAATCTTGATATTCTCCAGCAGAATATTCTGGACGGCGTGACCAGGATAGCCGGTGATGCTCGAGGGGAAGGGGTTGTGGAAGTAGCTCACCGCGGGGCCGCGCAGGTCGTACTCGGTGTCAGGGCGGCCCAGCGCGAGTTCAACATCCATGTTGCGGAGCACGATGTTACGGATGTAGCCTTGGTCGTTGTTGGCGCGGTTGCCCAACTTAACGAAGATGGCGTTGCCCGTGTTGGTAGCCTGGAGGCCATCGACCACGATATTCTCTATCTTAGAGCCGTCGACGCTCTCGATGGCGATGCAGGAGCGGTAAGTGTCTATCACCTTGATGTTAGTAATGGTGATGTCACGGAAATTGCCCCACGTGGCGGTACCGAACTTGACGGCCGAGGCCGAGCTGCGTATCTCGCAGCTGTCTATGCGCAGGTTGTGGCTGTCGCCCTTCTTGTGGTAGCTCTTCAGGCAGATGCCGTCGTCGGCCGAGTTGATACGGCAGTTGGTGACCGACGAGTTGAAGCAGTCGGTCATGTCTATGCCGTCGTTGTTCCAGTAGGCGCGGTTGTAGATGTCCAGGTGGTGCAGCTTCATGTTAGAGCAGAGGTCGAACGACAGGCCCCAGCAGGCGCTGTTGCGCAGGTGCAGGCCGCTAATCTCGACACCGTCGCACTCGGAGAAGAAAAAGAGCTTGGGGCGCATTATCTCACTGGGACGGCGCAGACGGGTACTGTAGTTGGGGTCTTGCTTGACACCGCACTTGACCAGCGAGTCGATGGTGAGCGCCAGCTCCTGGCCCTGTCCGTCGATGACGCCCTCGCCCGTGAGCTTGATATTCTTGGCTCCCTGGGCCAGGACGAGTCCATACTTAGAGTTGTCCTTGCGCACCACGTCGCCATCGCCCATCACCTGGAGCTGGTAGTAGTCGTCGGGGTTGGTGCTGCCCAGCAGCACGGCTCCGCGCTCCAGCCGGAGCTCTACCCCACTCTTCATCTGGATGGCACCGGTAAGGTACACGCCCTTGCTGATTACTAACTGGCCACCGCCCTTCTTGGACAGACGGTCGATGGCTCCCTGGATGGCCGTAGTGTTAAGCGTCTTGCCGTCGGCAACGAGCTTGATAGACGCTGAGGTAATCACCTTCGCGGCACTGAGGCTCAGCGAAAGTGTAGCTAATAGCAATGTAAAAACAGTCTTCTTCATGATGGTGACAAAGTTAGCCAATATTTTTATTTTAGGCCAACGATTGGGGCACTATTTTCATTGCCAGCCAGCGTTTTATCATTATTTCATGGTTTTTTGTCAGTAAGAGAGAGCGTAAAGGTAAATGGGCAAAGGGCCACAAGCCATCCCCGGGGATGCGCGACAGCAAGTGCGGGAGCCATAACCATGCTGATGCCTGGGAAAATACTCGTTGAAATCGCGGAGGCCGACCTTTGGCGAGCTGGGAGCCGTCATTAGCGTTCCAAAGGTCGGTCTTTTCAAATCGCGCGATGGCCCCAGGGGTAACCGCAGTCATTTCAGATGCGTCAATAGCAACCTCCTCAACCAACGCGCGCTATAAGCGCTCCAGTATAGAGCCTGGGGCAACGCCCCAGGTTCGCCCCCCCCACAGGAGGGAAGCGCGCTACAGGCGCAGCAGTAGCCGCAGGCGTTACCTCCACGTGCATGAACACGGCAGGGGAAATGGTCGCTTGCGTAATGGGAATTGTGGATATTATACCCGCGATAACGCCTACGGCTACTGTTGCGCCTACAGCGCGCAAATAGCTTAGTGGTTATATACCTGGGGCGATGCCCCAGGCTCTATACTGCTGTGCTTACAGCACGCATTGCTCCCTCGGGCTGGCACGTAGCTCCCTCGTCGGCACTCTTGGAGGTTAGGGAGCCATTACTTGCTATAAATACTACTTGAGAGGAAACTTAGAAAATCAGCATGGGTACTTAGAGGACTCCCACTTTACACTTCTACACTGGGATGGCCTGCGCCAGCACTCAGTTCCTCCCTTGGAGAAAGTTGGGGGCACCCTCCATCGCCCTGGGAAAAAAACGGGAGGAGGGATGCAAGGTTTGCCCGATGCGTGCATTTAACCTTTCAGAAGACTAAAGGAATAAAGTATGACAGCAAAAGACATGACGGCACTGGTGGGGGCCGCTATCCTCGCCACGGCGTGCGGCTGCAGCCACACGGCAGTAAAGTACAGCGCGGTAAACAACTACTTTGTACGCAACGATGCCCCGGCCGACATCCCGGCCACGTACACCTCGCAGGTAGCGTTTGACAGCATCTTCGGCGCAGCGGCCTTTATGGGCAAGGGAGGCCGCCCCACCGCGATAGACTGGAACCGCCAGATAGCCATAGCCAAGGTATTGCCCGAGACCGACACTCCGACCACGATAGAGGTGCGCTCCATACAGGCCGGAGCCGACAGCACGCTCCACATAACCTACGACATACACCGGGCACCGGCTCCCGCATCGTACACCATGCGACCCTGTACGGTGGTGGCCATAGACCGTCGGTACAGCGGTTACCGCCTACAGGAGGGGCGCTAACCCCATGCCCGCCCTGGTGGCAGGGGCCTATACAGCAACAGCCCGGGACGCGGTGTCCCGGGCTGTTGCCGTATAGAGAGTAGCAGTAGCGAGTGCCTACTTCTTCTCTGTGTCAGTGGTGGTATCCTTCTTAGGTTCGGCAGGCCTGTTTATATCCTCCTCGATACCATTGATACCATCCTTAAATCCCTTTACTCCTTTACCTAATCCCTTCATCAGCTCCGGTATCTTCTTGCCACCGAAGAGCACCAGGATTACAATTGCGATGATGAAGATTTCTTGCGTTCCAAGTCCAAACATAATCTTGATTTGTTTATTAGTTTATTTTAATGTGAGTTCTACGATTGTATCTATCCCCTTGGGCACAGCCGGAAGCTCGAGTGTTACGCCCAGCTTGTTCTTGGACACCGCTACTGGCTTCTTGCCGTCGTACATACATGCCTTAACCACCTTGCGGTCGGTAATGGGGAGGAAGAGGCCACGGTCCTTGGCGTTCATAATGTGGACATAGAGCGTGTTGCCCTTCTGAGTGGTAACGCCCCAGTCGTGGGGAGCCACGATGCCGCCACGGGTGCCGTAGATGGTGCCACCATAGCGACCCATCCAGTCGCCGATAGCCTTGAGGCGCTCGACAGCCTCGACAGGCAGCATGCCGTCGGGACGCGGGCCGATGTTGATAACATAGTTGGCGTTGTTGCCGGCAGCCTTGATGATGTGCTGGATGATATAGGTGGCGCTCTTGTAGTTCTTATCGGTAATGTCGTAGCCCCATACCTTGTTCATGGTCATCACCGTCTCTAACGGCAGCTGGCCTATGACGGTTCCCTTAGAGTAGCCGGCCGTGTTCTGTCCGGGCAGGTCTTGCTCGAAGGTCTGCAGGTCTTCGCCCGGCTTGGGTGCCTTATGGTGATTGTTGGCCACCAGGCAGCCCGGCTGCAGACGGTGGATAAGGCTGTACTGCTCGTCGAGTTTCCAGTCAAAGTTGGGGTTGTTCTTCTGATCCCAGTAACCGTCAAACCAGATGGCGCCGATAGGGCCATAGTGGGTAAGCAGCTCAGTAAGCTGGTGCTTCATAAAGGCCAGGTAGTGGTCGTAGTCGGCCTGGTCCTTGGGCTTGCCCACACCGGCGCCGCTCCATCCCTGGGGATAGTCGGGACGCGACCAGTCTACGTGTGAGTAGTAGAGGTGGAGCTTGATGCCATACTTCTGGCAGGCATCGGCCAGCTCCTTGAGCACATCGCGGTGGAAGGGGGTTCCGTCGACGATGTTATAGTTGTTGGCCGTGGTCTTGAACATCGAGAAACCGTCGTGGTGACGGGTGGTAAAGGTGATGTACTTGGCCCCGGCGGCCTTGAACGCCTTAACCCACTCCTCGGCATTAAACTTAGACGGATAGAAGCCGTCGGCCAGATGTGTATATTCCTTGTAATTGATGTTGTGGGTGCTCATAACCCACTCGCCATTGCCGAGCATGGAGTAGAGGCCCCAGTGGATATAGATTCCGAACTTGTTATCCTGGAACTCCTTGCGCGCCTTGATATTCTCGGGCGACGGCGTGTACTGGGCCGAGGCGGTAAGGCATACCACCAGCAGCATGATGAGGGCTGATAATTTCTTCATGACATTATTTATTCATATTTAACAGGACAAAGTTAAGACTTTTCACCGACAACGCCAAGAACTTTAGCTACAAATCGACCGGCCGGCACGATGACCGCACCCGCCGCGAGGGGCGTTGCCGGTGAAAAGGAACTAACGGACGGTGATAACACCGCGGAGAGGCAGGTTATCGGACGACCCGCCGACCATAACATCGAAGTCGCCGGGCTCTACCACGGTCTGCATATCGCGGTTCACGATGCTCAGGTCCTCGGGAGTAACGGTAAACGACACGCGGCGGGTGGCGCCCTTCTGGATGGCTACCCGGGCAAAGTGGCGGAGCTGCAGCATGGGCTGCGAGACCGATGCCACCTGGTCGTGCAGATACAACTGGGCCACCTCCTCGCCGTCGCGGTCGCCCACGTTCTGGACATCAAACGACACGAGATAGTCGCTGCCCTGCGGGGTGATGCTCAGGTTACTGTAGGCGAAGCGGGTGTAACTGAGGCCATAGCCAAAGGGATAGAGGGGGGCTGCCGGCATCTCGACATAGTTGTGGGGCTTGGGGGCGCGCTTGTTATAGTACACGGGCAGCTGGCCTTCGCTCACGGGAACAGAGATGGGAAGACGGCCGGCAGGGTTATAGTCGCCGAAGAGCACATCGGCAATGGCCTGGCCACCCTCCTGGCCGGGATAGTAGGCTGTAAGGAGGGCGTCGGCATGAGCGGCAGCCCAGGACTTGTCTAAGGGGCGGCCCTCGATGTACACTACCACGAGCGGCTTGCCGGTCTGGCGCAGGGCCGAGAGCAACGCCTGCTGCCGGCCCAGCAGGGTGAGCGTGGCGCGGTCGTATCCCTCGCCACTGTCCATATCGCTTACCGACGTGATGTCGGCCTCGGCAGCGCCCGTGGCCTTATAGCTGGTCTTAAAGTCGCGTGCGCTCGAACCGCCCACAGCCACCACCACCACATCGGCCCGCCTGGCGGCGGCCACGGCGGCCGGGATGTCGGTATGGAGGGTGTCGCGGATGGCACAGCCCTTGACGTACTCTACGTGGTCGGCTCCCACCTTGTCGCGGATGCCCATCAGGATGGTCTTGACCTTGCCGTCGGGCTGGGGAGAGGTGTAGTCGCCCAGCATGTTGTACACGTTGTCGGCATTGGGGCCTACTACGGCCACACGGACATCCTTACGGAGAGGCAGGGTTCCTGACTGGTTCTTCAGGAGGGTAACCAACTTGCGGGCGGCATCCAGGGCCACGGCCGCATTGTCGGCGCTGCCCACCTGGGCGGCGGCCTTGACATCGACGTAGGGCTTCTCGAACAGGCCCATCTCGAACTTCATTCTCAGAATACGTGCGCAGGCGCTGTCTACCATAGCCTCGCTCACCAGACCCCTGTGTACAGCGTCAATGAGTTCGGCGTAAGCCTTGCCGCCTAAGTCCTCATCTACGCCGGCCTTCAGCGCCATGACGCCAGCCTCTTGCCGGCTGGCCGCCACGTGGTGGGTCTCCCAGATGCCGTCTATGCTGTACAGGTCGGACACCACGAAACCCTTAAAGTGCCACTGCCGGCGCAGGATGTCGGTATAGAGGTAGTCGCTGGCCGTCGAGGGAATACCGTCGAGCGAGTTGTATGAGGTCATGACCGACAGGGCGCCGGCATCTATCACCTTATGGAACGGGGGAAGAAATGTCTGTAACAGGTCGCGCTGGCCCACGATAGAGGGGTTGCCGTTCTGGCCGCCCTCGGTGGTACCATAGGCGATAAAGTGCTTGAGGGTGGCCAGTGTGCTGTATGGTTTAGACAGCTGGCCACCACCTAAGCCGCGCACCACGGCGGCTCCTATGGCACCTGTGAGCACGGGATCCTCGCCATAGCTCTCCTCGACACGCGACCAGCGGGGGTCGCGCGAGATGTCGAGTACCGGGCCGTAGCTAATGTGGGCTCCCTGCAGGCGCACCTCCTTGGCGGTGACGCGGCCCATGGCCTCGGCCACATCGGTAGACCAGGTGGCGGCCAGGCCCAGGCCCGTGGGAAACACCGTGGTACCTATGGCCATGTGGCCGTGGGGAGCCTCTTCGGCCAAGAAGAGGGGTATGCCCAGACGGGTATGCTCTATGACGTACTTCTGCAGCGCGTTGCCGGCCTTGGCGGCCAGCGTGGGTGTAAGTCCGTTGGCCAGCGACTTGCGGGTCCACGGGTCGGCCCGGTAGGTGGCCCACAGCATGCCGATGTGACCCTCGGTCAGGTCCTTGACAAACTCGGCCGACGGCACGACCTTGTTGCCTTTTATCTCATAGTAGTTCCAGGCGAGGGTACAGCGCAGCTGGCCTACTTTCTCTTCTAACGTCATGCGCGACAACAGGTCGCTGACGCGCTGCTCGACAGGGAGCGAGGCGTCGCGGTAAGGGAGGCGCTTCTGCGCAGAAGCGCCCAGGGTGGCCAGACACACCAGGGCGGCCGAAAGGATGGTACGTTTCATATAATGGTTACTTATCGGTGATTATTACTTGATGACAATCTGCTTATAGGCTATCTTGTCGCCTGGGCTGACCATGCGGGTGGCCTTAAAGGTAAGGTAGCGACAGCTTATGGGGGTGAAGAACACTTCCTGCATGACGGGGTTGTTACGGATGTTCGAGAACTCGCCGCTTGCCACAAGCTGCTGGTGGTCTTTAGAGTCACCGGCATAGATGGCGTAGTTGGCCACCAGGCCCTGGCGGCTGTCGCCCTGCATGGGCTGATAGTAGAAGGAGCGCACCTGATGGCTGCCGCCCAAGTCGAAGACCACCAGGTCTGTTCCCTCGGCCGTGGCGGTATAGGGCAGACTGGTCAGCTCTTCTTTCTTCTGCACGCCGGTGCCCTTGGCCACGGGTGCCAGATAGGCCCCGAGGGCATTGATACATACCGGGCCACGCATCTTCAGGAAAGTGATACGCAGTTCGTCGGTGGTGATG
>ERZ808240.3431-NODE-3431-length-15465-cov-41.467424_pt1 | contig 15465 bp, 14 predicted proteins | sample MGYA00521084_ERZ808240 | MGnify/ENA primary metagenome ERZ808240 (study PRJEB31516, sample SAMN03275571) | gut metagenome | biome: mammalia-associated habitat; material: feces | host: Papio cynocephalus | place: Kenya | collected 2012-08-06 ... | reverse complement strand
TTCCAAGGGTTCTCGGCGGTGAAGTAAGGGATGCGGTCGCCCAACTCGTTGTTGACGATGGCTATCTTGCGAGGCACGGTTGGGGTGGAGTAGTTGTCGTAAATGTACTTGCCGCTCTCACTCAGAGTTGCATTGTGCCATCCCTTGCCATTGTCGTCTGCTATGGTACGTTTTCCAGTCGATATATCTACCAAGAAGATGTTGCGCTGGATAGGAGAATACTCATTGCTGGCGATGACGATGCTTTTGTGCTTAGGATAAAAGCCGAGCACGTCCATAACCACCCACTTTCCGCTGGTGAGCTGTTTCATCTCTATGTTGTTGCCTTTCAAATTGCAGAGGTAGAGATGGTTGTAACCATCCTTTTGGCTCTGCATGATGAATTTGTTGCTGTCCCATGGCAGGAACTGGATAGGGTGCAGTGGTTCCACATACTTCTCATCGGTCTCACGATATAGTTCGGCTATCTTGTTTCCTGTCTCGGCATTGTAACTGACGAGACGGCAATCGTTCTGGTCTCGGTTCAACTCGAACATGTAGATTACCTTGTTGTCGGGGCTCCAGGCGATGTTGGTGAAATAACGGTCGGTAGGGTCGCCTGCCTTCAGGTAGATGACCTTGTTTGCCTTCACGTCGTACACACCGACGGTCACCTTGTGTGAGGTTTCGCCAGCCATGGGATACTTGTCGGGGGCTGCTGTGGCGATGCAACTCTGGGTCTCGGGATGGTTGAAGCCAATCTCTGGGATGTTGACCTGCGGATAGTCGGTCACCATGCTCTGGTCCATGCGATAGAAGGCGAGCCTGTTGCCGTCTGGGCTCCAGAAAGTACCTTTGCTGATACCAAACTCGTCGCGGTGTACGCTCTGTCCATAGACGATGCTACGACTACCGTCGGTAGAGAGCTGTGTCGATTTGCCATGAGCTGTTATCACGTACAGGTTGTTGTCTTTCAGATAGGCAAAAGCGTTCTGCTGTGCATTCGCCTCCAAGAGATTCTCGCCCTCCTCGAAGCCCACTTCTCTTACGCATTTTTTCTTCTTCCAATCCACGTAGTAGGTCTTGCTTCCGTTGCTTACCTTCACGATGCTCTTGCCGGCGAAGGGAAACTTAGCGTTGTACAATGTTCTTACCTTGATGTCCTTGGTAGGAGCTATCCACTTGTTGATGTCGTCGAGGCCAAAGAGCTTGGTCTCCTTGCCGTTCTTCTTGTTGACAAGGTAGCAAGCGTCGATGTCCTGGCGCACGAGCTGGTCGCCCCACCAAGTGCACCAACGGTTCTTGGCCACCATGTTGCGGTAGTTGTTGCCGCCGAAGTTGAGGTCTTCCAGCGTGAAGGACTTGTCGCCCTTCTGTGCGGGAACCACGCCCTGCGCCTGACTGTAGACAGTGGATATAGCCATTATTGTTACTAATGAAAATTGATATAGAGCTTTTCTTAATTCCATGATTCTTTGCCTATTCTTCACATTTTAGTCCTCATCGCTGAAGTTTTTGAATCCTCGTTTGCCGCCACGGTCGAAGTTCTTTCCCCCGCGCTTGAAGTCCTTGCCACCTCTTTTGAAGTCTTTGCCACCTTTTTTGAAGTCGCCTCCGCGCTTGAAGTCTCTGCCTTCAGTATGTGTTTTGTTGCCACGACGGATGTCCTCGCGTTTTTTCTCGAAGTCGGCAAAGCGGTTGGTGTGGAACTTGAACGAACGAATGTCGTCTTCTTCGTTCTCGATTTCCTCGGTGATGCGTTTCTTAAACTCACGCTCTTTCTTGAAACGATGCTTCTGTGCCATTTCTCGCTTCTCGCTGTCGGTCTTCACGATGCCACCCTCCGAGCGAAAGTCTTTCATCTTGCCATCAAACATGACGTATTTGCGGAATTCGCATTCCAAGCTTCCGTTGTAAACAGGAATCTTGATGCTTGGTTTCAGACCAATCTGCTCGAAGCATTCCTCTCGATAGCTCAAAACCCAAGCTTCGTTTCCTGCGAAAGCCTTCTTGAAGCGTTCGCCTATCATCTTATAGGTGCCCAAAAGGTTGGGTGTGGAAATGCGCTCTCCGTAAGGAGGATTCATCACGATGATGCTCTTCTCGGCTGGCTGCTGGAAGTCCTTGAAGTCCTGCTGGGCGATGGTGATGTCCTTCGTCATTCCGGCAGCACGCACATTGAGAGCTGCCGTGTTGACGGCCTTCATGTCGATGTCGTAGCCGTAGATGTGGTGCTCGAACTCTCGCTCCTGCGAGTCGTCGTTGTAGATCATGTCGAAGAGGTCTTGGTCGAAGTCGTTCCACTTCTCGAAGGCGAATTCCTTGCGGAATACTCCAGGAGAAATGTTGCGGGCGATGAGGGCTGCCTCTATGGCGATGGTGCCCGAGCCACACATGGGGTCGATGAGGTCGCACTCGCCCTTCCATCCCGTCATCAGTATCATACCTGCTGCCAATACTTCGTTTAATGGCGCTTCCACCTGCTCCTGGCGATAGCCACGACGGTGCAGGCTCTCGCCGCTGGAGTCGAGGCTCAGGGTGGCGTTGTCCTCTGCGATATGTATGTTGAGACGGATGTCGGGGTTGGAAACGCTGATGTTAGGACGTGTGCCCTGCTTCTCGCGGAACCAGTCCACAATGGCATCCTTCACCTTGTAGGTCACAAAACGAGAATTGCGGAATTCCTCAGAATAGACCACAGAGTCGACCGAGAATGTTTTTTTGACATCAAGGATGTCGTCCCATTTGATCTTTTGTACCTCGTTGTACACTTCTTCTGCCGAGCGAGCCTTGAAGTGCTTGATGGGTTTGAGTACTCGGATGGCGGTGTGCAACTGGAAGTTGGCACGATACATCATTTCCTTGTCGCCTGTGAACGAAACCATGCGGCGACCTATTTGTACATTGTTGGCACCCAACTGGGTGAGCTCCTCAGCCAAGACGGGTTCTAAGCCCATAAAGGTCTTGGCAATGAGTTCAAATTCCTGTTCCATTATTGAATTCTATGTCTAACAAACTTGTTTTTTCTTTCTTGTATTTTTTTGTCTTTGGTTGCATGTCCTTGGTGACCCACACGTTGGCACCAACCACACAGCCCTTGCCTATGGTAATCCGCCCTAAAATAGTGGCATTGGCATATACGATGACATCGTCCTCGAGGATGGGGTGGCGCGGAATACCCTTGATGGGATTCCCGTCTTTGTCGAGAGGGAAGCTCTTGGCTCCGAGAGTCACTCCTTGGTAGAGTTTCACATTGTTGCCGATGATGCAAGTGGCTCCGATGACCACACCCGTTCCATGGTCGATGGTGAAATGCTGGCCGATGGTGGCCTCTGGATGAATGTCAATGCCTGTCTCCGAGTGTGCCAGTTCTGTCATCATTCGTGGAATCAGAGGCACACCGAGTTCGAAGAGCACATGGGCGATGCGATAATTGGTGATGGCCTTGATGACAGGATAGCAAGAGATGATTTCTCCCTGGCTTACTGCGGCTGGGTCGCCCTCGTAGGCGGCTTCCACATCGGTGGCAAGAATCTTTCTCAGACGGGGAAACTCCATGATGGCCTTGGCTGCTATGACGCCCGCCTTGGCCCTTTGCCGCAGTAGTTCCTGTGATGTTTCGCTTTCGCAGTCGTTGGCAAAGCAGAGGCCTGCGAGGATCTGTTCTGTCAGTTTCTCGTATAGTTTCTCCACTCTCACACCGATGTGATACTTGATGGTGGAGATGTTGACCGATGAGTTACCATAATATCCGGGAAAAAGAATAGAGCGGGATAAATTAATGATTTCTTCGAGCGCCTTGCCCGAAGGAAGAGGGTTCCCATCCCTGTGCTGATGAAACAGACCTTTCAGCGACATGGGGCATGAGAGCTCTTCGATGGTTTCTGTCAGCTGATGAGTTAGCTTGTCTTTGCTCATTTCTCAATTGTGTCAGTAAAAATCCGTTGCAAAGATACGATTTTTTTCTTATTTCCCAAAGGTTTGTGGAGTTTTTTGTCTTTCCGCCTGTCCTTTCTTCATGTCACGAAAGGCGCTCCAGGCAATGGGGGTTGCTAAGACGAAGGAGCAGACGTCGGCACATGCCTGGCACATCTCGACGCCAAGAAGTCCGAGGCAATGCGGAAGAGTGATAATGAGCGGGATGAAGAAGAGACCGCTTCGGGCTGCCGCCACCAGATTGGCGCGTATGGGCATCCTGATGGTCTGCGTAAGCATGTTGGTCAATACTATAAAGGCAACGAGTGGGAAGCTGAGTACCTGCCAGCGCAGGGCTGCCGTCCCTACACTCACCACTTCGCTCTCGTCCCTGAAGAGGGCGATGATGGGCTCCGCCGAGATGAATCCAACGACAGCGCAGACGGTAAGGAAGAGTGTGCCGCACTTGATGCAGAACCCGAAGGCTTCTCTTACGCGACTGTAGAGCCGGGCTCCATAACAGAATCCGCAAAGTGGTTGGAATCCCTGTCCTAAGCCGATGACGATGGCATAGGTGAAGAAAGCTATCCTTGTGACTATGCTCATGCCGGCAATGGCAGCGTCACCGTATGAACCTGCCGCCACGTTGAGCATCAAGGTGGAAATACTTCCTAATCCTTGTCTCGACAGCGAGGGTGTTCCTCCAGCGATGATTTCCTTCAAAAAAGCCTTTGTCGGGGTGAAAAGTCGTGGTTCGATGCGTATGTTCTGTCCCTTGGTAGTCATGCGCAGAAGCATAAGGCATCCGAAACATTGGCTGATGAGTGTTGCGACAGCCGCTCCTGTGATGCCCAAGCGGAAGTAAAGGATGAGCAACGGAGCCAACGCAAGGTTGAGTGCCACACCCGACAGAATTCCTTTCATGGCATACATCGTGTTGCCCTGAAAGCGCATCTGGTTGTTGAGCGTCAGCGACATGGTCATCATGGGAGCGCCTAACAGTATTATGCCCAGATAGCGTTCTGTATACGGCAGAATGGTGGGGGTAGAACCAAGCAGGACAGACAGTGGTGTAATGAATGACAATCCGAGAATGGTGATGCAGAGTCCTGCTATAAAACTGAGCATGACTCCTGTAGCCGCCATCTTGCGTGCGCTATCGGTGTCTTTGGCTCCCAAGCGTCTTGAGATATAGTTGCCGGACCCATGCCCGAAAAAGAATCCCACAGCTTGTATGACTGCCATCATGCAGAATGAGATACCCACGGCTGCCACGCTCTGTGTGTTGATACTGCTCACGAAGTAGGTGTCGGCAAGATTGTACATACTTGTAGACAACATGCTGACGATGGTGGGTACTGCCATGGTGAGAATCACCTTATGCACGGGGGCATGGGTGAGGAACGTATAATTGTCGGTCTCTCTTTTCATGCGTGCAAAAGTACTGCTTTTTCTTGACAAAGCCAAGGATTGTGTGGCGCAATGTATATAAAATCTGTGTTAAGTTAAGTGGAATTAAGCAATAACGCATCCGTATGGATTCATTGAATATTCCCGCACGCTATGGATGACCTTTTATTTCTTTACTTTCTGTGTGTTCGGCAAGAAACTCGCGATGCTATAGAATTATGAAATGGTGTCCTTTTGATGCAATAGATGTTAATTTCGGAAATGTTTTATGTAGCAAAGGCTTTATCTGCTGAACGTCACATTATCCACATGATCGTTCACGTAGATGTTTGCCATGTCGGCGGTCTTGTACCATTTTGGCTTTTCCTTCATGTCATCAGAAATCACCTTTCCATTGATGGAAAAATTCTCGAAGCGAATGTTCTTCACCTTGCGGCTTGGGTCGTAGCCAGCGATGATTCCCATGTTGGGAGCCTTACCTGTATAGGCAATGTTGCGTAAGGTGATGTCCTCGATGCCACGACCTGGGGCGGTGCAATACTTCTTGTTGAAGCATACTCGCATATTGAGGAGCATTCCCTTTCGGATGTTGTCGATGTGGAAGTTCTCGAAGGTAACACCCTTCACCAAGATGTTGTCGCCATCGTTGATGCCGATGCAGCCTTGGTAGTCTATTTGGTTCTCACAATGTTCCAAGATGTCGATGTTGTCGTAGAGTACGTTGGTGATTTCCTCGTTCTCGGGAGTCTCGCTGTGCAGGCCTATCATGATAGGGTGAGCCACGTCTGCCCAGTACACACAGTCCTTGATGGTGATGTTCTTGCAACCGCCGTGATAGTTCTTGCGGGTGCAGTAGATGGTGGAGCAATCGTCGCTGGTGCGAGCGAAGAGGTGCTCTTGGTGGATGTTGTTGCTGGCGAAGATATTGAATCCGTCGCCCCAACCATACCAGCTCATCACCTTAGCGTTCTTCACGGTGACGGAATCGCTGCCGCCTATAGGAAGCTGGGTTGTGAGCGGTCCGTCGATATAGATGTTCTTGGAATATCTCACCATGATGCCCTCGTGACGTCCTGGCATTACGATGCCATGGCCGATAATCTTTACATCTCTTGAACCATAGGTGGAGAGCCATCCCTTGATGACAGCACCATTGTCTATGAAGACCGTCTTGCCCGATGCGATGTGGATGGAGTCGCCCTTGAAATCGTGTACTCCTGGACCGAAATACATCAAGTCCTTCTTCTTTACCTTAGGCTTTTCCAACACGTTGTCTGCGAAGATTTGGAGATTCTGGTAGATGTTGCCGTTGATTTCCACGGAGAGGTAGCGAGGGCGGTCGAGAGAGAAGGTCAGTGTGTTGCCCTCTTGTGCTGCCTCGATGCCGTAGGATTTCGGTCGGATTTTATAACTTTTGATATCCTGAGCCAAGCTCTTTACCTGTATTTCTACTTTACCTTCAAATTCAAACTTAGCCACGGATGTAACCTCCACGTTGTGCTTGGCGTTAGAAACCCTATCCACCTTAAAGGCATAGGTGTCGATGTCTTTCCATTCGCCACCATTTATACGTGCCTGTACTTGAAAGTCTTTTTTCAATTCTATTCCTATGGGAGCCTTGCTGACTACCAAGCGTTTTTTTGTAAAAGTGGCTAAGCAGACAAGGCAGAGCGATAATGTCAGTAATGTCTTCTTCATAATGATATTTTTATGTTGTTTTGATAATAGTACGTATTAAGAAAGGAAAACACTTAAATTAAATGCTGTGTAACAACTTCTTTTTGTACCTTTACATTTCAATGTTACGTATAATCGTTTTGCTAATCGTATTACTAACAAACAAAAATGATAAATATCGCATGAAACAGACAGTTTTATACATGACTTTGACGGCTTGGTTGCTTATAGCTTCCTGTTCCTTGGGCTTCGCCAAGGGCAAGAAGAAGGTGGAAGACCCAGAGATAGCCAAGCTCAAGGGAAAGATAGAAAATGTGATGAGCCAAGTGGACAAACAGCCCGACTGGCTCTACTCTCGCTTGCAGATGTACTGGAAGACCCATGCTTCGGATGTCTTCGTGAACGGTGAGACTTTCGCTCGCCCTGGTGGGGATCGGGCTGTTGCGCCTACCGTGAAGTATTCGGGCTTGCGGGGTACGGAATCGCAGTACAACCGCCCGGAACTTGAAGACCTCATGCCATACGATGATGATGAGCAAGGGGATGTCACCTATATCAATAAGGTAACAGGTAAGATGGAGAAGGCGCATCCTTCCAAGACGGGATGTAATATCCAAGGCGTGAACCGCCAAATCATGGGAATCGCTCGGGATGCCGCCCGTATCTATGCTGCCACAGGCGATATGCGCTATGGCAAGATGGCTGCTAAGGTATTCGATGTCTATATGAAGGGCATCGCCTATCGCAACGTGCCTATCGACTTGAATCATGGACATCAGCAGACGCTCGTCGGCATGACCACCTTCGAGGTAATCCACGAGGACATCATCAACGAACTCACCGAGATGTATCCCCTTATCAAGAATCTCGTGAAGGACGACCAAGCCATCATCGAATCTGGTTTCAAGAAGTGGGCGGAGAACATCATAGCCAATGGCGTTCCTCATAACAACTGGGACTTGTTCCAAGCTGACTTTATCGTAAAGATAGCCTTGGTTTTGCAAGACAATCAAGCCTATGCCGACGGCAAGGGCAAGCAGTATTATCTCGATTATGTGGTTAACCAGAACAGCATCCGCCAGTGGAGCATCACCAAGCTCATCGATTTCGGCTTCGACCCAAAGGCAAGGACTTGGTATGAGTCACCAGGCTATAGCACCACAGTGCTGGGCACCATCTGCGACTTTGCCGATAGGCTCGACGAGAAGACGGGCATCGACCTCTTCGCCAAGCGTCCTATTCTTATAGATGCCGTAAAAACTTCGGCAGAATATCTCTTCCCGAATCGCATGATTGCTGGCTTTGGTGATACGCATCCAGGTTATTTGAATCAAGGAGGCATTAATAATATCTTGAAGTATGCCACTCGCCATAAGGATAAGGCGCTTATCGGCGATATGAATCTTTTCAAAAGTGCAGTTGCTTCGAATGCTCTTCAAACGGCAATAGAACGCTATACGAGCACGATTTTCTATGCGCCGAATGTCTCATGGATTGCGATGCGCACGGGTATGGACAAGCAGCACGACCTCATGGCTTCGCTCAATGGAAGCCTTGGCAACCACGCCCACGCCAACGGAATCTCCTTGGAACTTTATGGCAAGGGGTATGTGCTCGGTCCTGACGCTGGTATCGGCAAGTATCTCTATAGCGGCTTGGACTATTCGGAATATTATTCACAAATGCCTGCCCATAACACGGTGGTGGTGGATGGCGTGTCGAGTTATCCCGTGATGATGTCGCAGCATGGCTTCAAGGTCATCGCTTCCTATCCTGAAGTGAGCGTAAATCATGTTTCGTCCAAGAAACTCTCTGAGCAGAAAGAGAAGATGACTTATGCTACGGTGAGTTTTATCGAGCCGGAGACCCAGTCGGAGCAGCAACGTACTACAGCCATCGTGAAGACTTCGGACAAGGGCGGATTTTACATCGACGTTTTCCGTAGCAAGAGAAAGGACGGAAACGACAAGACCCACGATTACTTCTATCACAATCTTGGACAGGAGATGAAGGTTGTAGATGCTACGACTGATAAACCTTTGCAGATGGCTCCTACAGAAGAACTCGCCTTTGCGGGTGGTCATCTCTATGCTTACTCCTATATATATAATAAGGTGTCGGCGGATATGACTTCTTCCATCAAGACCCAGTTCGTGACGAAGATAGAGGATGGCAAGGTGGTTGAGGCGATGGATGGTCAGAAGGAGATTACGATGACGATGTGGATGAAGGCGGACGAGAACCGTACCATCTTCAAGGCTCTCTCTCCTGCCAACCTCGAATACGAGCGTATGCCTAACCAACCGTATCATATCGAGAAACAGCCTGTCCTGACTTTCGTGGCTCGCCAGAGGGGCGAGGCGTGGAATCATCCATTCGTCTGTGTATATGAGCCAAGTTCTGATACCGAGCCAGGCGATATTGCTTCCGTAGATTACTTTACGCCAAGCGAACAGGGTGCCGTGGGCATTATCGTGAAGTTGAATGATGGAACGGAGCAACGCATCGTTTGCTCAGAGAATGGGAAGGTTGCGATGGTGAAGTAAAGCGTTATTCTCCGCATTTTTGCGGAGAATAAGGCGAATAATCTCCGCAAAACTTGCATGATTAATAAACTATATTTGGAAATCACGATTCCCAAATCTTCTAAGGGGAAAACTATATCTGTGTTTTGAAATGTCTAATGGCATTCAAGAGAGGATTGAGATCGTCATGAATAATCTGGAAGATAACATCTATATCTACATCGAAATAGTGGTGGGCAATAACATCTCTAACTCCCATCACTTGTTTCCAATTGATAGAAGGATAGGTTGTCAATCATTGTTTGTCCGTAATTCTGTCGAGATTTTTGATGCCTTCCCCGATGACAAAGAGCATCATACAAGCGGCATCGAGTTTCTCTGTACCAGCAGGAGTGAGCGCAAAGTCATCTGCACAAGTGATGACGCTTGTGCGTTCTTGAAGGGTTGTGATAGCTTTTTCAATCTTGGCAAGAACGTGCAAAATAAGTTCACTATTTGAAATATTTTGGTCGTGTGCTTTTAGAAAGTAGAAAAGGACGAGGCGGAGCCTGTCTGCCTATGAGACAGTTTGCCTGTCTCTACTATATAGGCTGCCTGTCTATGCAAGACAGTCTTAGCAACTACCTATGCCGTGACTTGGCCGAAGGGCTTATCGGTTTTGGTGACCCTCCTTTCTCGTTTTTGACCGCACTCTGTAAATATCTGTCTATAGATAGTTATTGCAAATCTGTTCGGTGTGCGGTCTATTTGCTACTACAGCATTCCAAACATCCTTTCCTAGGCAATTGCTCTTTGATGTGTTGCAATACAAGGGCTGTCTTGCCGATGCCTCTATGTCCCATCAAACCTAATATTGCTAGATATTGATGAATAATGGTGCAAATATACAAATAAAAGCCAAAACTGCACTCAGTAGAGTGTGGTTTTTAGCCAAATTTGCACTCAACTGAGTGCAAATAGCTCCATTATGGCTTCAATAGCAGGATAAAATGAACATTCTTAGCTAAAACCTTTGCGTTTCTCGGAAATAATGCTTAACTTTGCCGTATCATCTTTAATAAATGAGCAATATGAATGGCGCAAGTTTACAAGTAACGCAGAATAATCTCATCCGTGAAATCTTAGGTATCACGGATATAAATCTGTTGGAAAGGTTGGAGCAATTTCTTCGTAAGGATAAGGTTGAGTCCGTCGGAGATGTTGTTGCGGAAGAACCATGCATGGATAAAGCGGAAATTTTATCTCATGTGGATCAGGCTTGCAAGGAATACCAACTTATAAAGCAGGGAAAATTGAAAGCTATATCTAAGGAGAAATTGCTCAATGACTTGTAACATATCTTCTACTCCCGATTTTAAGAGTAACTTAAAAGTCTTGTGTAAACGCTATAAGTCGATGAAGCAAGACTTCAGCGATTTCTTAGATGAATTGGAGAAAAATCCCTTTCAAGGTAGTGAATTAGGAAAGGGATTGCGTAAAATTCGTATGGCTATTACTTCCAAAGGGAAAGGTAAAAGTGGTGGTGCACGAGTGATTATTGTTACGGCTATCGTTTCTGTAGATGAAACGAATGTCACTTTGCTGACTATTTACGACAAGTCAGATAGAGAAACCATCAAAGATTCTGATTTGAAGAATATCTTGAAGAAGAATGGGCTTCTCTGATACATGTTAATTGTGCGATGTGACAGGTGGCCACATCGCACGATTGCTTTTTACATAGCCTTGATGGTCTTCTCGATGAAGGCAACTTCGTCTTCTGTAAGGGCATACTTGCGATAGAGCTGCTGGTCGATGCTTATTAGTTTCTCCCTAGCTGTTGGAGACTGTTGATGAAAGTATTGACGCTTACAGCTCCTTCAATAGACGAATTCTCAAATACCATGAAATAGAAGAATTTCAATCCAGCTTGATTAGACCAAATGTTTCCACAATCCAACTTGTTCTTGCTGTCAGATCCATCAAGATGACTGCCCTTGGTTTCAAGCAAGATCGTGATGCCATTGTTGAGTATGATGACAAAATCTGGATAAGCATTGATAAAGCCATTGATACAGAAACCTTTTCCTTTTTCTTGATTACGATGCCAGCATCTTACGCAGTCAAGACTGATTACCTGCTCAATGACACTTCGCTCAAATTCATTGAAGCCTTCTTCCTCTTGATACATCTTCTTTTCGATGGCAGGTGCCTTGTCTTTGCTCAGAATAATCTCACTTGGGAGGTGTTCTGTAAATTGCAAGAAGATTTGTCCAGAGCGTATCTTGTTCTCAAATAGCCTTTTGGCATAAGATGTTTTGAGATCCTTAACCTTGTTCTTGAACGACTCTACGGTACCATTCAGGTTCTTTCCTAACAGTCGGAGCTGAGACAAGTCGTAACCTTGAAGTACGTTGGTGATATAAGTGTGCAGTTCTCCGTCTGATAGACTATTGTCTGGTTTCATGTAGTTTCTGATGGACTTAGACAACTGAATGATAATACTATTCTTATCTTGGAAATTGCCATAGAAGTTTTCTAATTCAAATGCTTCTTTCTCTTTGACGGCAAAGACTGTGATGTCATTCTCATTGTTCTTGTCTATATCAATCCTTCGGATGTTGGAAGTGTTATAGTTGAATTCGATGTGTCTGTCTTCTGTTGAAAGATTGAATCCTTCAAGCAATACTTCGGGAGTGACGAGAACCTTGGTGCTGCTTATGCCGAATATCCCAAAGTCCTTTTCGGTATTGACGTAGAACTTTGGCAATAGAATATCCTCGGCTAAAGCTTCGTAGCTTTTTCTGATAGGGAATACGTTTGTCTTTTGCATGATTTCTTCACTTATTCCGTTTGGGTTTGATTCCTTGACTTGTTGTTCGTATGCTCGGCTCATTTCTTCCGCTTGTTGCATGAGCGAAAGGGTAGAACTTTCTGATGTGGCTTCTTGTTTGGAGGTTGAAGGCATGATGTCTTCTGCTTCAAAATTCCATTCGGATGGTTCATCTTGGCTACCTTCGTCACGCATTGGGTCGTTGATGAAACCTAATTCCAGGGCTTCGTTGTTTCTGAAGTTTAGCTGAGGCTCGTTGGAAACATCAGTCTTGTTGGCTGTCGTGTCATTGGCGATATAATCGCGGCGGCTATATCCCGACATTCTCAGGCTTTCTACCACATTGTCGATGGTGGTGTGGAAGTTTGCGGACGATGTGAGTACATACGACATGTTGAGCAAACTGTTGACTTGCTGTCTTGTGTAAGGTTGTCGCAAAATGCGCCCTAATATTTGTTCTACATCAATCTTTGAAGAGCGATTGGCTGTAGATGCCAAGATATAGGCGAATGGACAATCCCATCCTTCTTTCAAGGCATTGACGGTAATGATGTATCTTACAGGGCATTCCCTGCTCATCAAATCAATGCCTTTCAGCTCGTTTACAGTGGCAGTCTTTATCTTGATTTCCTCTTCTGGGATTCCTGCTTTCACGAGTTTCATCTTGATGTTGGAGAATGTGATGCTGTCTTCGTCATTCTTGGGTTGTGCCTGGAAGAGCACGATGGGACGAATGTAGTCATCGCCATTTATCTCTTCTGCCTTGGCTTTTTCTTCCAGGTTCTTGCGAAGTGATATGGCACTATTGATAACATCGGCATGGTTCTGATAGTTGCTCACCATAACAGGGAGTTTCACCATGTTTTCTCTTTTCAAACTTGCAGGGTCAACGAAACTGATGATGTTGCTCTTGTTGCGTGGAGTGGCAGTCAGGTTGAGCACGAAGCAAGGGTTGATGTTGGTAAGCGTATCAATGCGCAGGTCACCCTCGAAGTTATGGCTCTCGTCAATAATCATGACAGGGTTGAGATGAGCGATGACTTGGATGAGCGAGGTCTCGTCGGCTCCTTCGATATGTTTCTCGTTGGGTGAGTAGGTTTTGGCAAACTCGGCAAGATTCTCATTCTCGTTATACACCAGTCGCTTGTCCGTAACTTTTGAGGCGCATTCTCATGACACCACTCCAATATATTTGAGGATATAGAGGCAAGAACTCACCTTTTGTCATTTTGTCAAGTCCTTTGACAGCCTCACCCAAAGCGATGAGATTCATGCAAACAGCATCCAAGCGAAGTGTACCACTTGGGGATGTTACAAAATCGTCTGCGCATTTGATAGGTGCTGTTCTATCTTGTATCATTTGGAGAGCAGAACGAATATTCTGCAAACTCTCTAAAGCCATTTCTTTATCAAACATAAATCCCCTCCTTCGTAATTCTTTGGCGAAGCAATCCGTTCATTCTCTCTCTGACTCTCACCAAATCAACTTTTGCTCCAAATAGCTTTTCCAAGTCGGTTTGAATCATGTCAAGCGTCAAGAAGGAAGGAGTCTTGCCTTCATAACAAACGTCAACATCACTCTCGTCGGTCTGTTCGGCACGAGCCACAGAGCCAAAGATGCCAATCTTTGTCAATCCATATTTTGAGGTCGCAATACTCTTGTATGACTTCAAAAGTTTTAGTATTTCAGATGTTGTCTTCATTGTTATAAAATATGTTATGTTCTTTATTTTACTCTTTCATACCCCTCATAGTAATACGAGAGCTCGATGCCCTTGAAGATGACCTCCCTGTCATCCACTTGGTCGGTGAGGGCGGGGTGCAGAAGGAAGCGGAGTTCCAAGTCGTTGATGGGGCTTCGTTCCATCGCTTGTAGGTATTGGTCTTTTCCTACCTTTCGCCAATCCACCACCATGCCGAGGTTCTTCTTCAGCATGAGGTCGAGCCAGATGCGAGTGGCTCTGCCATTGCCCTCCATGAAAGGATGGGCGATATTCATCTCCACATACTTGGCTATGATTTCCTCGAAAGTCGCCTCAGGCATCTTTTCGATGACGGGTAGAATGGCGTCGATGTTTTGCTTATTCTCTGCCATCGTTCCTATCTACGCCAAAGCTGCAACTTCTCTATCGAGCGCTTGTTTGATGAAAGCATTGATGGAGACCCCAGCCTTGTTTGCCAAAACGGCTATTTGGCGATGAATATCTGGTGATATTTTGATATTTAGAGTTCCACTATAACTCTTCTTGGGTACGATGCCTTCTTCCTTACAGAAAGTCAGATAGTCTTCAATCGCTTCATGAAAAGCAGATTTCAACTCATCGACGCTTGAACCCTCAAAGTTGACTAGTCCATCAATCCCTTCGATCCTTCCGAAGAAAACATTATCCTCTTCGCTAAAGTCCACCGAACCAATGAATCCCTTGTATTTTAATGTATTCATAAAGCTAATTATTTTATCAGTCCTAATTCCTTCAGATAATTAAAAACTTGTTTCAGAGCATAGCCTTTTACAATGTTTCCTGGATGTGGCTTGTGAAGCATGATAGGCTTCTTGTCGCCATTCTTGAACACCACACGGGAGCCTGATGTCTTTCCTTTGTTTGAAATCTCAAAGCCGTATATTTCCAATAGGCGAGTGAGCTCGTCAAAAGTAAAGTCTTTTGGTTGTCTCTTGAAACGTTCTATGAGCTTGTCTCTTGTAACCATGTTGTAAGTATCTTTTTAACTTCTGCAAAAATACAAAGATTTTTTGGAACTCTCGCATAAAGCAGGGAAATAATTATATTTGCCTTTCGTTTTAAGTAATAATGCCATTCAAGACGTATTTCCTATAAAAGGCGGCAAGTGGTTCCAATAGTGTCGCTTTTTAGTCCCTATTAGCGACCAAGCCTCGCCCCTAATAGGGGCTGAAATTGCCTCCCTATAGGATGGAAACAGAGAATAAGTAACAACGAAACAAAATCATAAGGAATATGACATACGGAAATCGAGTAAAGAGCGGATGCCTCTTCTTGCTCTTGCTATTTGGCGTAGCATTGCAGACGAATGCCCAAGAAATCTTGCTATCTCCCGATGGCAAGTATACCTTCGTCTTCGAGCAGAAGAACAATAGACTGGTCTATCACCTCAGCTATGCTGGCAAGC
>ERZ808240.3430-NODE-3430-length-15465-cov-42.062751_pt1 | contig 15465 bp, 9 predicted proteins | sample MGYA00521084_ERZ808240 | MGnify/ENA primary metagenome ERZ808240 (study PRJEB31516, sample SAMN03275571) | gut metagenome | biome: mammalia-associated habitat; material: feces | host: Papio cynocephalus | place: Kenya | collected 2012-08-06 ... | reverse complement strand
GACTAATTCTTATGAATTAGAAATTCAAAATCTATACTTACTTGACCTCCTCGAAAATAAACAATATTGATAATCAATACCTTAGTATTTGATGGTACAAATATGAATGCTTATTTACAAGGTCTAACATAACAATAACAAGCCAAATATAGATGTTCATAACTCTATTATTTGTTTTCGATAAAAATGGATAACTAACGGTAAAAATGTAATGTACCTTGCTGCGACACAAACTTGTTCATGGTAACAGACCTCCAAGTTTGACACGGCAAAGTATTGTGCCAAATGTTAAAAAACAGCCCAAATGCAAAGATTTTCAAAATATAATTCTTTAATCTCAACAACGTTCTTTATCTTTGTAGTCAATATTTGACAATTCTATCAAGAAAAAGTCTATTGGTTTAATCTAACCTCTGAGCAATAACATTGGAAGATAACACCAAACAGTCTCTAACGGCTGACGCTTCATTGTATAATGGGCAACCTACAGACACAGGTTCATCGTGTCCAAGTGCAAGACTTACCTCTTGTACGCCCTCCATCCAAGAGAACAAAGGTGGGGTGTCGGTAGAGAATGTGCCTTCAGGAAACAAGCAATGGTTTGTTTTGAGAGTAACATATGGGCGTATCATCAAGGCAAAAGCATTCATTGAGGCTAAAGGAATTGAATGTTATGTTCCTTTACGCTACAAAGAGGTTGGGAAGCAAGGGAAGAGACGAATCACAACAGAGCCCCTTATTCCCTCCTTTCTCTTTGTTCATGCCTCTACAGAACAAGTTGACTCACTTTTGAAAGACAAGAGCATCAAGCCTCTTGAAAATAGAGCTTTGCTGAGTTACTATTACGACCATACCTCACATTGTAAAAATGCGCCAACCAAGAATCCTCCTCTTGTCATTTCTGATGCTGCTATGGATAATTTCATTCGCTTAACCTCCATTCGTAATCCTCACATCATCCCTGTTACTTCTGAGAACATCAAATATAAGTTAGGGGATGAAGTTGTGGTTATAGAGGGTGAGTTTAAAGATATACGTGGAAGAGTGGCAAGAATTGCGGGACAGCAGAGAGTTTTGGTTGAACTCTTTGATGGGTGCTTGGTGGCAACGGCGTATGTGCCAAAGAATGCGATGAAACCGTATGTAGAACATTAAATCAACATAATATCTATGACCGAAAAAACGAAAAATATACTTAGTCTTAATCATACAGAGGCAATGGATTTCTTTTTGAAATCAGAACAATATCATGGATTCGAGTTACCTGAATATTTCGTATTCGATGATTTGCTTCAAAATGTCAAGAACGCTATTGGCATAACGCCCTATGAGGAGTGCTTGCAAAAGGGCATTTCACCAGAGCAGTTACCAGATGTAAACCTAGACATTTTGCTTAATAAGGATGGTCGTTATGCTGTTCGTCCTATTATTCTTGCAAATCCATTCCTTTATTATTTCCTTGTCAGGGAAATTTGCAATGAACAGTCATGGACTGTCGTAAAGCAACTTTTTGAAACGTTCACCGTGCCACATATTACATCTTGCGCATTGCCTGTCATACCTAAAACGAAAGAGCCATTTCATAAGTCTACAACTATACTCAACTGGTGGAATACGCTTGAACAGCGAAGCATAGAGCTGTCCTTGGAATATCGTTATATGTTCGTTACGGATATCACCAACTGTTATGGTTCGGTGAATCCACAAGCATTTGATTGGGCATTTTCATTCAAAGATACAGAGTTCGAACAGAAAACAAAAAATCCGATAGCTAAGAACATCCAAAAGTTTCTCCGTGCCTTCCAACAAGGGCGCAATATTGGCATCCCACAGGGAAGTGCCATATTTGACTTTATCGGTGAGATAATCCTTGGCTATTCAGACCTGTTACTCCATGAAGCGATAAAAAAAGAAGGCATTAAGGCTAAATATGAGATAATCCGTTATCGTGATGACTATCGTATCTTCTGTAATGATAAGGATGTTCTTGAAAAGATTTCATATACACTGCAACACGTGTTGGAGAGTTTGAACTTCCGGATGAACAGCAAGAAGACCAAGATTAGCGAGAGCATTGTTACAGATTCTATTAAGGCTGATAAACTTGCATACATCTACAACACACCGATATTCAACAAAAAAGGTGTTGATTTCGACAGCTTCGAGAAACATCTTCTCTATATTCTAATGTTTGCACGGCAATATCCAGATAGTGGCTCTATCAAGACAATGCTGTCCGACATTGACAAGCGAATCGGAGAATGGTTAAAACCTCAAACAAGAGAAGTTTCAACCATCAAGTTAGAGGACACAAACAATACTATTGAGAAAAAAACAGAAACCTATCAGCGTAAACTTGTAGGAGGAAGTGTACGAGCCATGTCAGCTGTATGCGTTCAAATAGCATTGGAGAATGTAGGCTGTTGCCATTATGCTCTACGTGTTCTAAGTCGCATGGTTGATTCGCTGGAAGACGAGCAAGAGAAATGGGATATCATAGACCAGGTGTACGCAAAACTTTGCAATCAGCCCAATTCTGACTACAACCAATTATGGTTGCAAAATATAACATATCAGAAGGATAAGAAGAAAGGAACATCACCTTATAATATCAGATTATGCAAAGTTGTGATGGGTGAGAATGTTGAACTTTGGAATAATTCTTGGTTGAAAAAAGACCTAATTAAGAATTACAAACAAACAAACGTTGTTTGCAATGAAGTCCTTAAAAAAGTCACCCCGATCATTACATTCCGAGAAACGCGTGCATATCTTGAAACTACAGAAGATTCTTTTGAAATACCATACATTGCAGAATATTAAAATCAAAACATACATATGATTATACAAAACAAACTCGACATTGGAAACATCATTCTTAAAAATGCGCATAATAAGCCCAAGGTTGGAGATATCATTCGTGTCAAAATTACCGACATCGTAGAATCACTTGGTGCTTTCGCAAGAATGCCCAATGGACAAGATGGATTAATCCACTTGTATGATATTGCATGGTTTAACCAAACTAATATTTTGAAATCTTTTTCTATTGGTGAAGAAATTGACGTTAAAGTTGTTAAGGAGTTACCAGACGGAAAGATAAACCTAAGCAGAAAGGAATTAATTCCCAATCCAAAAACGCTTGAAAAAGGTGTAATATTTAACTGCATAGTCAAAAGAATAGAGTCTTTTGGCTTAATTGTGCAATTAGGCGATTTTACAGCGTTAATTCCCCAAAAAGAAATCCCTTTAGGACTAAAGTATTCCGAAGGAGATAGGGTTACTTGTGTCGTGAAGGACAATATTTATGACACAGAGAAACACTATAACAAAATCTCTATGAGTATTCTTGCCTTGCACGATTATGTAGCAAACCAACATAACGAGCATGAGATTGTTAAATGTATATTTGAAAAAAGTTTGCATGAAAACGAAAACATATCAGCAATTGTTGAATTAGATTCAATCGTTGAGCTAAAAATTCAGGCAAATAGGTTTATAGAACCTTATCGAGAAAGACTCCTTGCTAACGAAATAAAGAAAGGAGAGGAACTTGAATTCGAATTCTCTTATAACGAAGGTAAGAGAACCATAAAATTAGATATGCGCCCAATAGAACGTAACCGTAAGGCTCAAGAAGCCGAATGTTTAGTTTCTCAATTGCATAAAGGGGATGTAGTTGAAGCAGAGGTACTTAGTGTAAATGACAAAAAAGCCAGAGTCTTAATTACCGGTACCAATGTAGAGTATACAATTCCTCGTGAGGAACTTTCTCCAAATAAAGTTGTAAGAGCGAGTGATGAGGTCTTTGTGGGAGAACATATACATATTACATATATTGGAGAAGGCAATGAGTTATCTTTTAGCAGAAGATATTTAGTAAGAGACAAGTATGATGAATCCTTGTACGATTTGTCGCAGACAGATCTTCTTGCTACAATGGGCTTAACCACTAATAAGTTCGTCGGTATGATAGTTGAGATAAAGTCTGATTACTTTGTCACAAACCTTATGACAGTAGGTCAAGCAGATGATGAACAGAATGGCAATCTATTAATAGACCCTGTTAATGGAAAGTGTCTTATTGCAATTATTGATCGAAAATTAAAGGATTTCTTTGTAGTAGGAGAATATTACGAAGTGGAACTTGAGTTAGCAAGAAAGGATTACAGACAAAAGTCTGGTACACCTTATATGTTTAGTGTTGTGTCTAACAACATAAAAGAAAGTCAGGACCCTTATAAGGAATCTGTTTCTATCGCATCCAAGCAGCACATGAGTCCTAATACAAATTCTAGTATTGCAAATTTATTAGAAGAAGTAGGTAAAAATCTATATTCTAGCAAGAAGAGAATGTTTTTTGAATTACTTCAGAATGCAGATGATTCAGCTTCAGAGAATGGGGTAAAAGTTAAAATTCAAATGTGTAATGATTATTTTGTGTTGGCTCATGACGGATATGCTTTTAATAAACATGACTTTGAATCAATAACGTCTGCTGCAAAAAGTACAAAAAGAGCAAATGAGAAAAAAACGGGTTATAAAGGTATTGGTTTTAAGTCTGTTTTTACAAACTCACAGTCTGTTTTTATCTATAGCGGAGGTTATAAGTTTTCTTTTGACAAAACTTACCCATTATACAATGACTTTGACGGTTTTTATTTCCGTGCAAACAAAATAGAGAATGATATAAATCGACAAAGAGAGTTCCTCCATGATTTTTCAAAATATCGTAGGGATTTTAATGGAGTAAAAGATATCCCTTGGCAGTTATTGCCAATTTGGGTAGATGACTTTAGGATTGAAGATAGTAAATCCATATTTAATAGCAAAGAAAATGTTTCCATAGCATTGAAGATGGATAAGGACACACTTTCTGACTACAGCGTTGCAATAGAGGAAGTATTTGAAGAACCACGTTTTATGTTGTTCCTTAGAAAGACTAATCGTGTCCAGCTGATGCGTGGTGATGAATGCTTGACGATACAAAAAAATAAATCAGATGATGGAAGATATATATCCTTGGTAAACTCATTTGATTCTCTTAATCGAATTGAAAATTATACTATTCAAACATATGATAGATTAGAGGTAAGTGATGAAACATTCTCTACTGCAGGTATCTTAATAAAACGAGGTGAAAGGAGTAATAATAGAGGTGAAAAAGAGAATTATTTTGTAAGAATTGATGATTCTGGTACAGTGCTTGGCGAAGTGACAGGCATACCTGATAGAATAGCATCAACCAAAGATACAACGATTTCTTTCGCAATCAAGCTGGATGCAGATGGTCATATTAGCCCATTGAAGGAAGAAACACTATCTCTGTATGCGTACCTTCCAATGAATGAGCATAGATTCAAATTTCCATTCTATGTAAATGCAGACTTTATTCCAAAATCAGATAGAGAAGGCGTACAGAGTGATAATCCCTGGAATCATTTTATCTTCTATGCATTGGGAAAGTATATTGTAAAGATGGTAGCTTCATTAGCTTCTGAAAATGAAACTGAATATTTGAATTTACTTCCAACTGAAGAATTTAAATCCAGTAGCCAAGATACCGCAGCATTAGTTGATTCTTTTAACAGGGGTTATAAAGAAGCTCTGATGATGGAGAAATATATTATTAACGATAAGAATATACTTGTTAATTCAAAAGAAATTATTTTCGATGCATCAAGGCTTTCTGATGTTGTTGGAGCTGATGCCTTTTATAAATTAGTTGGTACTACTAAACGTCTGCCAAATTCAAAAATTAACACGACATGTCTTACAAAACCATTGTTTGAGATAGAGAAATGCTCGGCAGATTCAATATTTAATATCTTAACAGCTAATATTCAAATTCTGTCAGAGTGGGTTCAAACATGTTCTGATACACAAAGAAGCGATTTTTATAACTGGTTGGTCTCAGATGAAAAATTGAAAACATTGTTGTCATCTGTACCAATGTTCGTTTTTGGCGAGCAGTGGAAATCCATGAATCAGATATCAGTCAATGATAAGTGCCTGATTTTGACGGAAAAGATAGCTCCAATAAAGGATGTTCTCGTAAAGTTAGGTTTTATCATCTCTAATGATAATCTTGAGAGCCATCCACTTTGCTCTTATATTAAGCCTCAGAATGAAAAGAATATATTCCAACAAATCCAAAAGGTTGATATTTGCGGGTTAACATTTCAGGAGCGATTGACTCTATTTCTGGGCTGTGCAAATTTTGATGAAGTTGGAAAGGAAACGCTAAAGAAATGGCCAATTTTTAAGAATCAAAATAATGAATTTATACCTTTACTAAATATGTTCGCATACTATAGTTCATGTCCAAATTGGTTGAATTCATATATGCTGAATGTTGTAGAAGTAGATACCTGTCTCGATACTTATTTGATTCCGCAGAGTAAGATTTATTCATTGATAATTGAAAATAACATTGATGATATTCTTACTAAAACTGACATACTTCATGTCTATAATGAATTTAGAACATTTTGGAATTCTGGATTCACAGCTAAGTTGTTCTCAAAAACAAGTATTTCAGCCCTCTGTATGATATCGTTAGTAGAACAATCGGATTATTCCACTAAGGCTAATTATGTGCGTACTTTTAATCAGCTAGGGTTAAATAGTTTATCATTTTATGATTCTTCCTCATTTGAATACAGATGGATGAAGCTTGCAGCATTGACTGACTCTACAATAAATCACGCAAGATCTGTTGTAAAAATTGATGGTAATAGTTTATCCTCGTATACAATTAAAGATGAACTGTCAATTTCATATAATGGTGCCACATATAAGTTTTTGCTGTCTCAGTTGCTACCTTCTTATTCATCTACTTCGGTTTTGTCGAATGTGATTAAGCAATTCGAAACAATAGACAGGTACAATGAGATTTTTGCTCAATCAGAAGCGTCCGTTATGGATGTTAGAAATAAATTGTATAATGAATTAAGAGTTTCTACATCATATATCACAGAAGAACAGTACTGTTTTTTGATGTTATATAGAATGTCGCAAGGTTATCATTTCTTTGATAATACCCTTAAGTCCGTTATACGTGCTAATAGTGAACAGGTATTTACTGCCATTTTACAAAAATGTTATGATTTAGGTTTGGGGGAGTATTTGGGGGCATTTGTCAAAAATGGTGGAATAGCTTATCCGTTTGCTTATTTGATTGGAACCTACTTTAATAGCGATGGCTACACATTACCGTCGGAACGGATCCCTGATTTCGTTTATCGTTGGGCTGACACGCCAGAAAAGAAACAATTCCTAATTCAAATGGGACTGCACGATGAAAAGAGTAAAGAAATAATGCGTCGTAAGTCTTTCAAGGAAAAGAAAAATGAGAACATTTGGAATATAAATGATGCAAACATTATCCGTACTTTCTTGCATTGGGTGTGTCAGTCATTCATCCTCCCTATAACTGATAAAATTCAGGTTAGTATATTAGAACCCTTGTTTTCTGCATTGAGAATTAGCGGAGTTTATTACCCCGATGATTTCGTAGAAGCTAAGGAATGGACAAATGAATTATATCTTGAATGGAAGAAAAACAAGCAGACAAAGATTTATATTATTGATGGAAATCTTCCATATAGAGGCGTATTCGAAAAAGTCCATCTTTTTAGTGGATTTATTGGCGAATATACTTATTTCAACGATTCTAATACAATTTATATTTCTTCCAACAGAGAACCTGCCGCCCTATTGTCAGATGTATATTCAGATACAAGAATCAAGAATGTGTTCTCAAAAGATGATTGGAATAAAATATTCTTAGTATCAGCGGATGTCGTCAAGGAGAAAGATTTGCGAATCGCCGAACTAGAAAAACTGCTTAATGAAGCTAATAGCAGAAAGGTTGTTGGCGATGATATTGATGATAATGCAGAAGACCACGGCAATGCATCTGAACGAGGAAGTTTAGATGAAAACTCTCGAATAGAATTAAATCAGGAGGCTCGTAACTCTGCTAAGGATTATCTTGACTCTCTAGAAGATTATGATTGCTCGGGTTGGAATCCTAATACAGGAAATGGGTTGGTTAAAGGTATCGTAAAATATAAGAATAAAACTATCACCGTAGTTGTAACAAGTTCTATTGGAAGAAAGTTATACCTGCATCCCCGATTATTCTCCGAACTAATGATTGATCCCGACAACTTATTACTTAATTATGGGTATGATCGAAGAATACATCGTATTCGTTTTGATGAGACATTCAAAGACAATAAAGATGTCAATTTGATTTTTGATGCAGATATTATCAATTCAAAAGAATTCGCATTTTTGGCAAATAGATATATGTACTCAAAAAAGACTTGTTTTGTTATCGAGAATATTACATATTCTATATCAGAACAAATTAAAGGCTTTGGTCTTGATGAAAAAATGTCAGACGCTGATGTTTATACCAATATTGATACAGATGAATTGTTTGATTTTTAATAATTAGATTATAATGTACTACACAAGAGAACAACATAAAAGATTCCTAGATAAGGAACTTGTAGCAATTAGTGAAGAGTACTTGAAGAAACTCAATTCAAAGGCTTTGGTATTATTGTCTGACAATGAATTATATGTTACCCAGTTTGTAAAACTCGATTTGAAAAAGGAAGACTCCAATAATGCAGATTGTAATGTGTTGGGGTCTGGTCAACTTATGCTTCGATTTAAAAAAGATAAGGGGATTCCGCGTAAAAATGAATATTTCACAGCAGTTGCTTTAGAAAAAGAAATGAGCTTCCCTAAGAATTGGGGAGACATTACTTGGGGGAATCTACGTCATCATCAAGTAGAATTCTCGGAGGTTCATTGCGTATGGCAGGGAAGGACAGATGACAACGGCTTTTTATTGTGTGGCTTTGCAGGTCTATCAATTGAGATGGCAAAATTCCTCGCAAACAAAGAGGGATGTGTAATTGTTCTTGGACCTCAAGCCCCCCCTATGGACTATTATCAAAACCTCATTGATATAGTCAGTAATAATGATTCTAATATGGCGGCACAAGAAATTCTTGATTTCGAAAAAAAAACAGTTATGTGGAATCCTGTTCATATTAATTCTAATAAAGAGCAAGTAGACGGTATTGTTGAAGTTTTAGAAACTACACCACAATTGATATTTCAAGGTCCTCCAGGTACTGGCAAAACATTCCTTATGGCAGAAATTGTTAATCATTTGTTGAGCCAGAACAAGAGTGTCCTTGTTACTGCAATGACAAACCGTGCTCTCATAGAACTAGCAGAAAAAGATAGCTTAAAAGAATTTATGCTGAAGAAACGCATCATGAAGACAAGTGTATCTTCAGATGAACTGACTGCATACAAAAACCTTGTTCCCATTGATAGCAAAAAGATTGCATGTGTACCTGGAAGTCTTACTTTGTCAACTTTCTACAATTCTAGTGGTTGGGCAAAACAATGTTACATGGAGCGTCCTTTTGATTATGTTATTATGGACGAGGCGAGTCAAGCATTGTTTGGAATGATTGCTGCATGTAAAAATCTTGGGCAGAAGGTGATCTGGATTGGTGATCAGAATCAGATGCAACCTATTGTTTTACTAAGTGAGGAAACTCTTACTCGAAATGACTTTACAATGTTGGCAAACGGTTTTGTTACTCTTTGCGAAAACTTCGATTATAAATCATACATCTTAACAGAGACACATCGTTTGCTAAATAAGTCCGCAGCACTAACGAGTTTGTTCTATCATACACCACTCAAGTCAGTTGCTAATTTTGGTTATGTATTTGCTAATAACAACCTAAAGTATCTTCCAAAAGATGGAGGTGCTGTCATTTTGTATAAGAATATGCCTGTAGGCGAAAAAGCAGATAAGTCATCTTGTGATTTCGCTATTCGGATAGTTGACGAAATTCTTGCCTTACAACCAAAATTATATATTGCTGTGTTGACAAAATTTCGTGCAGCAGTGAGAATGTTGCAAAATAGCTTTATTGGTCAATTTGGAAGCAAAAGCAATGTTCTAATAGATACAGTTGAACGTGTTCAGGGGATGACTTGTGATGTGTGTATTTATTTCATTCCGAACACGATGATGGGCATGTCGCTTAATAGACCGTTGTTCAATGTGGCAACAAGCCGGGCCAAACAGTTGACAATAATTATTGCAGATAATTCTATACTAAATGCATCATGCCATAGAGATGTACATTCATATTTATTAGAAATAACCTCTGGTATAGTTCCCAATCAACAGAAAGAAAGTATAATTGGAAAAAGTAATATTAAGTTACATATAAAAGGGAAAATCGACCTTTCGCAATTTGAAACTCAGAAGCAAAAAACAGTAAAATCTTCCACGAAAAAGAATTTATACATCATCGATACAAACGTATTTGTTAATTGCCCAAATATAATCTCGAAAATTGATTCAAAATATGACATTGTTTTGTCTGCAAAGGTTATAGACGAACTTGATAAGTTGAAAATAAAACTTAGTAATGAAGAGAAAAGAAACGTTGAGACTGCATTGAGATTAATAAACAAGGCAATGGATAAAGATAATGTATCCATGGAATTATCAGATCCTAATTTGTTACCAGAAGATTTCAGTAGGAAATCTCCTGACAACAATATCCTTACTGTAGCATTAAAATTTAAGGAAGAAAACCCAATATTGGTTACTTCTGACAATGGCTTACAGGTAAAGGCCAAAGGACTAAAGATTGCAACTATAACACTTAAAGAGTTATTGAAACGATAATCATCATTTTCGAATATAGAATGACATGAACATAGCAGAACAAATACGTTTAAAACTCCAACTGAAGGAGAACTCCGAAGTGGAATACAAATCTGCTGCTGGTGGTTTCCCAAAAGCAGAATTCTGGCGCTCTTTTTCAGCCTTAGCCAATACCAATGGTGGAACGATTGTGTTGGGAGTGAAGGAGAAAAATCATAAGTTCACACCAGATGGTCTTTCTGAAGAACTTATAGCAAAATACAGAAAACAGTTTTGGGATGATGCACACAATAAGTCGTGTGTGAACATTCCGTTGTTGGTAGAGAGTGACATCGAAGAAATAAAGACTGACGGAGGGCAATATCTACTTGCCTTCAGAATTCCTCGTGCACAATATGACTTGCGCCCCATCCACCTTACACTTACCCCGTTTGGACATACTTATAAGCGTAGGGATGAGGGTGACTATCTCTGCAGTGATGATGAAATAAAGCAAATGTACTCGGATGCCAATAACATGAGGGCGTCAGCAGACTCCCGAATTTTAAGAGGCTATTCCATTGATGACATTGACATACCTACTCTGCACCAATATCGTCGTGCGTACGATATTAAGCATGAAAACCATCCTTGGACAGAGCTTGATGACAAAAAGTTTTTGGAAATTATAGGTGCCTATCGTAAAGATAGAGCCACATCAACGGAAGGATTCACTGTTGCTGGCATGCTGATGTTTGGCAAGACCGACAGCATTACTGACCCAGAGTGTTGTCAAGAGTTCTTCCCCGACTATCGTGAACATTTGAGTGATGACCCACAAATGCGTTGGACAAATCGCATATACCCAGATGGTACATGGGAAGCCAACCTTTATCAGTTCTTTACTCGTGTGCTACCTTTATTACAGCACTCACTACCTGTGCCGTTTAGTCTTGATAACAACCAAATAAGAAACAACACTACAGCTGCCCATGTCGCATTACGCGAGGCTTTTGCCAATAGTCTTATCCATGCGGCATATACGGTGAGAGGCAATATTGTCATAGACAGATACTTCGATCGTATAGTGTTGTCTAATCCAGGTACGATGCTTGTCAGTATGGAAGAATATTATGAAGGTGGACATAGCGTATGTCGAAATCCTATTATCCAAAAAATGTTTGTATTCTTAGGAATTGGAGAGAAAGGTGGCACAGGTGCAGACGTGATAGCGAAAGGCTGGAGAGATAACGGATGGAGTATACCAACTGTTGAGGAAAAGAATAATCCCGACAGAATTGAAACTTGCCTAAAACTGGAGGGAAGCATTAATGAAACTACGGAAACTCCTACCGATACTACGGAAACAACTACGGAAACTTCTTCTTCAACTACGGAAATAACTACGGAAACTCCTACCGTTACTACGGAAACTATTCTAAAAATAATCAGCAAAAATCCTAAGGTTACGGCAAAAGAAATAGCATCCGTATGTGGTATAACAGAAGATGGAGTTGCTTACCACATCAAGAAATTAAAACAAAGAGGACGGTTGATTCGAATCGGTGGTTCACGAAATGGAGGCGAGTGGAAGGTGGTTGAATGATTTTATTTCAATGCTTTTAGGTAAACTCAAAATTGAATTCATAATGTTATTAGGAAACAAGATAAAGTCTCTTAGAGACGAACAAGGAATACTGCAACGCCAAGTAGCTGCATACTTAGAAATTGATACTCCAATGTTTAGTAAGATAGAACGTGGAGATAGGCGAGCGAAGAGAAGTCAAGTACCTCAATTGGCAGAATATTTTCATGTTGATGAGAAAGAGCTGCTCACCTTGTGGCTGGCAGACAGGATATTGGATGCCATAGAGGGCGAAAAAGAATTGCAGTTTCGTGCTATCGAAGTAGCAAAATGCGTATTGAAAAAGGCTGACCTATAAAGGTTGTATCAGTCCCCCATTAACAAGGCGATAGGTTTGTCCAGCTTGGATATCCCTATCGTCTTGTTATTTTGTACGGCTTCAATGCTCCAAACTCCAATAGGTGTTGAAGAATGAATCGGAATGGATAAGTGAATCCAACTCTTGATAATCCTTCTTTCTCTTTTCATCCATGATAACCTCCTTGTAAAAGATGCGGTTGGTTCGGTCGAGATCCATAACCCGACTTTGATAGAGAGCTGAAAAGAGAACACAGGCGATAACGCCAAGAATGACAAGATACCATTGGAGTAATCCCCATTTGTCAGTCATTTGTTTGAATCTGTTCCATCTGTAGAGCCACCACGATTTCAGCGTAGGTGGAGGAGACGGTTTAGGACTTGTGATGGTTTGCAGGGCATCGCCCCATATCTTCAAAATCGCATGTGTTTTTTCTACAGATTCATTCTCATCAAGAATTTTCATACCGATGTAACGGATAGTCCGTTGGATTTCTAACGAATATTGTGGAGCCCATTCTGCCACTTGCTCAATGGTCATTAAGCCTTGCGCTTTTCGCTTTTGCAGATACACGTTGCGTTTGCACTCTCTTTCTTTTTCGTCTTTTTCCAAGTATTTTTCTATTTCTTCAACATACAGTTCAATGAAGATAGTCCCCAGGCGTTTGAGGGTCTTATCCGATATAAGCTCTGCTGAATCAGACATAGCGTTATAGTAACTATCCATTTCTTCATGAACAGCATTTTTTATCTCGTCATACGGAATGGAGGCTGCTGAGGTGCTTGCAACAGGGATTATTGGTGCTACATCCTCTTTCGTTGCCAACTTCGCCAATAGAGTTTCGATATTACCAAGTCTCTGTTCTGTTGTGGCATTATTGCTTTTGATGACAGACAAGTCATCAAGTATATCCTCTAATTGTTCGTTTGATTTAGCCATATTGTTGATGTTTATAAGTTTGATTAACGCCTGCCTCTTCCGAAGCTGCGACTTCTACTGCTATATTTTTTCTTGTATTTGTCATCGTCTCCCCAACCAAGTTTGGAAGATGAACTTCCACCACCTGCAGATATGGCAGGTTGATATGGAGGAAAGAGAATGGCTCCAAGGGAAGTGAGTCCTACTTGAATCGCTCCTTTGCCTATATCGGAAACGTCATCTGCAACTTGGTACAATTCATCAAAGAAGTCTTGTTCCAAAGTCTGTTCGTTGCCACACATCTGCGGGGCATCATACATTCTTGCTTGGGCTTGCCAGGGGAAACGTAAATCGAAATCAGAGAACACTCTGTCTATATCTCTTACCTCGTAGGCATTATGAGTGTCGTACCATTCTTGCCGAGCATCGTCATACATATCTCTTGCCTGTTCATGTACGATAGCTATAGGGTTGCCAAGTTTCTTGCAAATACATGCAAGAGTGAGTGACGAATCCAATTGCTTGCCACTATAAGAGATGTCATGTTTCATCTTGCTGCTGATATTTTCTTTGGCAAGAGTGAAAGATATTCCTTCTATACCGTTTGTCTTAGTATTATATCGGAAGCGCAAACGGATTCCTGCTTTTGACAATTCTTTCTCAAATTCTTTCCAATTTCGAGAGGCTTGCAACGATTCTCTCACCTGATGCGACATCTGATAACGGATAGCATCCATCGAGCGAAGTCTTCTTTCTTTGATAGCTTCTTTCCCTCTTGCGATATATAAGCCATATTGCTCAGTCAATTCCTTACATATTTTTATGTTCTTGTCTTTTTCATGCGAGTCTTTGGTACATTTGCCTTTAAAGTTTACTCGATTAATCATGATATGAACATGTGGATGTTCTTTGTCGAAATGGCGAAATGCAACGAATTGATTATCGTCATATCCCATGCGCTTCAAGTAATCATTGACTATTTTCCCTAACAGATTGTCATTGATGCGTAGCGAATCATTAGGTGAAAACGATAAGATAAAGTGACCTACAGGTTTCTTGGTTCGAGTACTCAAACCTGCTTGCATCACGAAACTATCTGTTATGGTTTGGTTATTCGTAAGATTGACTCCGTCGCTTGAAGCAACTAATGTTGCATTTTTGCGACGGTCATTAATGTAGTTGACAAGCCCTCTAAATGATGCTCCATGAAGAATTTGGTGGTGCAAAGTTACTTATTACATTATTAGGTGGAACAAGAGAACTTAGGAAAATATTCTTTGATAAAATTCGTGTTATGCAAGTTTCCGATTCCACAAATGAAATGTTCAGAGACAAAATCAATACTATTCAGTCAGATTACACAAAGGAACAAGCTACAAAAATAGACAATTTATTGTTCGATTTGTATAATCTGACCGATGAAGAGCGCAATACAGTCGGATACATAGAGATAGAATAAAACCTCTATTCCTCTATCGCTCGTATTTCCTGTGGAGTTAGGCCATAAAGATTGAAAATTTCTTTTTCTACTTGGTTCTCACATTCTGCACTCTCATTTTGGATTCGTTCTTGAGTTAATTTATTGATAGCAGAGTTATACGGAATACATGGGAAGTTTTGGAAGAACGTGTGCTTCATGCGAATGCCATGTTCTCCCAAAACACCCCCGCCGTAGAAATGTTTTATTGCATAAAAGAACAATTTGCTATTGAAAACTCCAAGTAGAAATGGCAAGTCTCTCCCTACAATAATTCGGCTTGTATCGTTACACATGAAAGTTCCTTCCGCATCGTAAAAGAATTGACTTTCTTGAACAATCTCTTGGAAGATGATTTTTGGCTTAGAAAAATCCTCCCAATAGCTGATGCTATCCTGAGTTTCAAACCATTTATTGTTAGT
>ERZ808240.3429-NODE-3429-length-15471-cov-5.469577_pt1 | contig 15471 bp, 11 predicted proteins | sample MGYA00521084_ERZ808240 | MGnify/ENA primary metagenome ERZ808240 (study PRJEB31516, sample SAMN03275571) | gut metagenome | biome: mammalia-associated habitat; material: feces | host: Papio cynocephalus | place: Kenya | collected 2012-08-06 ... | reverse complement strand
CGATCCAGGCAAGTAGTAGAAATCGCACTCATCTCAAAAAGTCAGGTATTATATAGGTTTACACTTCGTAATTGTAGCTTTTATTTACAAAAAGTTTTAAAATTTACTCATTGGTACTCAAATAATTATGAAAAATATGGATAAAAAACAAACTGAAGAGCTGAATCTAGAAATTCGTTTTAGGAAACTTCCATTGTGGTCTGAGATTGTATTGGAGGTTTCTTTGATTGCGGTGCTTTCTACAATTGGTCCTTTGTTTCTTTTTTTCAACCCATTTAAATTGGTTGTTGGTGAAATAATCAAAATCAATTATTCGGAAAACTTGTATTTTTCCATAGACAAAACTATCCTTCTTTATTCATTAATCGCAGGGATTTTGAATGTTTTTCTTTTTGTCCTTGTTTGTACTATACTTCGTCCCTCTGGAATTAAACCGGACTTTGGTAAACGACATCGAAATATAATAAGTTTAGTCGTGTTATCTATATTTGGATGGATGGCTTTTGTTGTTCTTTCTTCTCTTCTTTCTTCATTTCTTCCCAAACATCCATATCTATCTTTAATTATTGCATCTTTGCTAACTGACACATACGAAATTTTGATTTATAAACTCTATTTTGAGGGAAAAAGTCAATCCAATAATCTTTTTTGGGAAATTTTTCGCTTTGCAATTGTAGGCCTTGTTGCGGCAGTCTTTGACTTTTTGACGTGCTATGTAGTGCAGTTCATTGCTTTTAAGAACAATACTTCCTCTTATGTTACAATCGTGTCTACTGCCTGCGGATTCGTAATCGGCGTTTTTATCAATTACCTTATGTCGACTTATATGGTATATAAAGCAAGTAAATCCGGATTTTCGAAAAGTTTCAAAGGAATCGTATTCTTTGTATTCCTTTCTATTGTCGGTATGGTTATTGGTATGCTGATACAAACTTTCCTCTACGATTATCTTTTTGCCAAGAAACAAATCCTTCTTTTTTCCTATCCTGTCGATTTCGTAATTCGTACTCTTATCGTTATGGTTTATAATTATGTCTCTAGGAAACTTCTTATCTATCGAAACTAAAAAAATAAAAAAACTATTGCAATCCACTTGAAAATTTTATAGAATACTTGAGCTTGATTGATGCAGGCGTAGTTCAGTGGTAGAACTTCAGCCTTCCAAGCTGATCATGCGGGTCCGATTCCCGTCGCCTGCTCCAATTTGATCAAGTGGCTCCGCAAGGAGCCTTTTGTTTCTAAGATCTGTTGTTGTCTCGTCACAAGGTTTGTGATAACATTATGAAAGCTGGTTCCATAGCCAAGTTGGTAAGGCAGAGGACTGCAAATCCTTAACCGGCGGTTCGAATCCGCCTGGAACCTCCAGTGTTGCCCTCGTAGCTCAGCTGGATAGAGTATCTGACTACGAATCAGAGGGTCAAGAGTTCGAATCTCTTCGAGGGCACCATCGTTTCTTGGGACATAGCGAAGTTTGGTTATCGCGCTTGCCTTGGGAGCAAGAGGCCGTGGGTTCAAATCCCACTGTTCCAACCACTTAAACAGTTACTGGTATTGAAATACCAGTTTTTTTATAGCTTTTTCCCGAAAAATTAGAACGAGGATCCTTTAAAATTATATAGGCTAATTAAAACATGCATTATATTCATAGATTACACAAAAATTCATCCGAAATGGATTTGACGGAGGGGAATCTTTTTTGGAAAATACCTCTTTTTGCTCTTCCTATGGCCTTTACTACTATCCTTCAGCTTCTTTATACCACGGTTGACTTATATACGGTGTCGAATTTTGGCGGTGGAAGTAATTCTATGTCTGCCGTAGGTTCGAATACACCTTTGATCAACCTTATTGTCACCTTTTTCGTATCCTTTTCTTTAGGAAGCAACGTTGTAATGGGTAACGCCAAAGGGGCAAAGGACCATAGTCGTGCTGAAAAGATTCTCCATACATCGATGGTCCTTGGTTTGTTAAGTGGCATTTTCGTCGGTTTGATCGGATATTTCATTTCTCCTTATATGCTTGTTTGGATGAATACCCCGGAAGGTATACTTAAAGCTTCGACCGATTATCTGCAAATCTATTTCCTTGGTTTACCATTTTTGATGATTTACAACTATGGCTCTCAAGTATTAAGGGCTTTGGGGGATTCGAAACGACCTCTCTATATTCTTATCATTTCTGGACTTATAAACGTTGCTTGCGATTTTTTATTTGTCATTGTATTCAAATTGGATGTTATTGGTGTTGCCTGGGCGACTGTACTCTCTGAAGTCATTTCCGCGCTTCTAATTCTTCTTTGGCTGTTTCTTTATAAAAAATCCTTTGTTCATTTGGAATGGAAGAAGATGAAAATTGACAAAAATGCTCTTTGTGAAATTCTTAAAATCGGAATCCCAAGCGGACTTCAGGGCTTAGGATTCTGTATTCCAAATGTCATGATCCAATCGTCATTATATACGATTACTGATTACTCTATTCAAGGATGCAAAATCAATATTTATGAAATTGTCGCAGGAAGTTCAGCTAGTTCGACTATTGAAAACTATGTTTTTGCCTTTATTGATGCGTTTGCGAGTGCGGTGACTGCTTTTGTCGGTCAAAATTATGGCGCTTGCAAGAAAAAGAATATCCATAAAATATTCGCATACGCTATCTTCTGGACTTTTGTGACTTGGGGGATCTGTAGCCTTGTCTGTTGTATTTTCCCTGATCAGGTGCTTTCCGTGTTCATCACAGAAGGAGAAGATATTTCACATACAAATGCCCTTCTAGCTGGAAAAGAAAGAATGATTATGATGGTCCTTACGTATTCTATTGACGGACTCATGGATTTATCCAGTGCTTACTTGAGAGGAATGAAACATTCTCTTGCTCCAAGCATCAATACGATTTCCTGTTGCGTAGGTCTCAGGATCTTTTTCCTCCTTGTTCTTTTCCCTTTGCCTTATTTCCACACGATTTTCTGGTTGTATTTCGTCTACCCTCTTTCTTGGATCCTTTCTGTTCTTATTTTTATCCCTATGATTCTTATCATCGAAAAGAAAGCGTTCAGGGAAATGGAAGCAGAAAAAGCAGCAGCCTTGGTTTCATTGTGACCAAAAAAGCCTTGCGGTTTAGGATTCCGCAAGGCTTTTTGAATCTATTTCGAAAGAACTATCGGCATTTTCAGAAGAGTAAAGAGTAACTGGATTTTCTTTTTTCTGCGTCAGGAGAAAAACATCAAAGGTGGTGTTTTTTGCCGTAATTTTATACTTTTGCCCGACTGGCAGATAAATTCTTAGAAGATTCTGATCTACTCCATAACAGATTTTGGAATTTTGAAGAAGTCCTTTTTGGGAAAGCTCTGCAATGATTTTACCTTCGCTATTCTCCACTTTCATGGAAACATCGGAGAGATCATCTGGTAAAGAGCTTTTGATATAGATAACATCTCCTGTCGAGTTGTATTCGAAGGGATTGTCGTTAAAGTTTTTGTCTTGTGCCATTAGGTGTGCTAAGCAAAGTTCCGGATAATGAGCTGCTCCGAAACATTTAAGATTTTCTGTCTTGATAAGCGTAAAAAGATAGTCCGTATGAAGGAGGATTGTCTTTGTAATAGCCAGAATCAGGGATGAAATGGAATCTGTCAGTTTTTTTGAATCAATCTCAATATCCAATGTCGTAAGAGTTCGATATAGGACCATGATGATTTCTTTTATTGACTGCCCGGTATTGGCAATAAGATTGTTGATGATCTGGTCAGGATTTGCTGATGCAAGGAGCTGTGTAACGAAGTGAATTCCAACAGAGACCATGGATGTCTTTGGCGAACCGTTCTTATATACCAAAGCAAAGATATCGCGGATACCGTTTTGAATGTTTGAAACGTAATTTTCGAGGCTTTTGACCCCGATTTTGGATAGATTGTCAATAAAATCGGAAAGAAAAAGCCCGGAAGTCCAATTTATTTTTGTCTTGGGGTTCTCGAATTCATAAAAAGAGGAGGCTGCAGGACTGAAATTTGAAATACAATATGAACCAATTCTCTCTTTGCTGTCCATGTCCTGATAGAAAGAAATTACCTTGTTGAGGTGTTCTTCAAAATACAAATCCCGAATGCTATCTGGTAGATAATAATCGACCCCGTATCTTGTATAGGAAAACGCCGACATAGCCACTTTTGGAACAGGATCATTGTCATTGACGATGTTATGGATATTCGAATACATGTCATCTCTTGGGGAAATGTCTTCTAAGAAGCTTGCTCCTTGCGGGGGTTCGAAGCAATAGCTGAAAAGATTTTGTTTTTCGATGATTATCCTGTTTTGGAAAAGGCAACCATCTTTTTTCATCATTTGGTCTATTCTTCCTGAGGCTAAATTGTTTGTGGCACCAGCTCTAGAATACCCTACTGTCCACAGTTTTATGGAGCCTCTGATATCATATTTGTTAAGATATTCTTCCAAACTGTTGAGATATATAGTGCTTGCTTCGTAGAACCCTTGCGCTTGTTTTTGTTTATCACCCAACCCCAAAGTAAAATTGCTGGCCCATTCGCTTTCATATCCAGCACCGCGAATTCCCACTGCAACCAATGTCTGTCCTTGGATTTCCTTATGAGCGAAAATGGTTCCCAGGGAATCTGTTGTCGGCTTTTCTTTGTAATACTTATTCACATCGATGTCTTTAAAACCGTTCTGGTTCAGAAAATCATAACCATTCCGATAACGTCTATTGTAATTGTTGTCGCTTCCGTTACGGTTGGAAGCAAAACTTGCCATCGCAAAGGAAAGGGAACACGTGGACAAGGATGGATTATAAGTCGAAGCGTCTTCTGAAAAATAGTCATCCGAATAAAAATATTGTGACTTATAATCGTTGGTTCCTCCATTCGGAAAATAAAATACCTTTCCTTTATAGGAACCGCAGGAAGCAAGCAAGGAGACGGACATGGCTGAAGATAAAATAAGAAATGATTTTTTCATGGTTTTATTTTACATATTTTAATGAAATAGTTAAAGATGTGCCATGACAAGTGGTATAATTTTTTTGCTCATGGATTCATCGATATCCTATAATCGCTACCTTTTTGAGAAAAGGTGTCAGCTCAATTTATCGAAAAGAAAGTTTGCAAGGTATTTAGGTATATCTCCTTTCCGGTATAGACTCATCGAACAGGGATATATCAAGCCAAGTAAAAAGGAAATAAAAAAGCTTTCTGATGGCTTTGGATTTGACTTTACTTGTCTTTGCACTTCGATACATTCTTATCCGGAAGAAATGGAAGAGGAAGGACATAGATTCCAAGATTTCCTCTATCGGATTTGCTCATCGAAAATCCTTAGGTCCTTTTTTGCCATACTTACTGTTTTTTTTCTTTCCTTTTCTATATTTGGATTTGTTCAGATTCAAGAAAACAAAAAAAATATTTTAAACAACTTTAGCTCCGAATATGTTGAATTTTATGAACAAATGAAAGAAAAAGGTTATAAGACTTATTCTGTGCTTTCTTCTTTCGAGCGGCCGGCTATTTCCATGTCGGAAGGTTCTTCCTTTGCTTCAATCATTACAAGTTATAAGGATATCAACATTGAAAACCTTGACTGTTATGTCGATTATTTTCAGCCTAATAGCAAGCTGAATTATACGATTAGCGTAAATTCTTTCCGTTTGACGCCATATATCATGGCGAATTATTCAGACTATGTGACGATGGAGTCTTTCCAAGCTGACCTTGTATATAATTCAAACACAAAGGAATTTGATGTCGAATCAATCTATTCTTATGATTATGATTTAAAAGAAGGCTCCGAAAAATATCTTGAGCTGAAAGAAATCGTTTCTTCCCACAAAGATGAAGTGATTCCCCAGCTGGAGAGACTGATCGAGAATAAGCTTTCCTTGAAAGTCGATTTTATGGATTTGGTGAAGGATTATTCTATAGGTTCTTCATCCTATAACCGTAAATCAATTAAATATCTGGTTATCAGTATCCTTTCAAGTATGCTTTTCTCTCTTTTCCTTTTTGCTCTTTGCTTTGCTCTCGTTTTTGGAATACACAGAAAAGGAGAACTTTTTGAGCTTACAAATAGTTCGGAAAAAAATGTTTTCTTTTCTCCGAAAAGACTAAGAAAGGAAAGAGAACTCAAGACCGATTTCCATTTCACTCCTTTTTTGCCTGAAACCCTGTTTGAAATTGCTGGTATTCTTCTTACTTTCTTTGGTTCTTTGAGAATTTTGTACTATGTCTTCATTGTTCTTTCTTCTGCTGATTCCATATCCGGTGATTTCCAAACGAGTGCAAATTTTCTTTTCATGATTTTCACCATAGGTATGTTTCTACTCTATTTCATTGATTTCGACATATTCCTCAATGATAAGAGGAGCCTTAGAAATGTTTTCTTGTATGGAATCATCTTCTTCTGCCTTTATTATATTGAAAGCCTCTGCCTCACTGAAGTTGCGGATATGAATAACGTCATTTTCAACCGTTTGATCCAAATCCCCATTCCCAATAACTTTGGCACAATCAGCTGTTATTTTCTGATCATGATTTTCCTGTTTATGACACCTAGATGGGTAGATACTAAGAAAAAATTGGTTTTTTACAGATTTCTTTCACTGATACCTGTCCTTATTATTTGTGTTAATACCATCATATCTTTGGAATATACGAATTGGGGATGGGAATTAGACTATTTTCAAAGAGGGTTATTCTCTTCTGAAAGACCTCAGTTCTCTTTTCTTTGTATCGCTTATCTTTTCGGACTTTATTTTCTTAGATTGTATTTTCGTCACAAATACGGAGAAGAAAAGGCGAGACGTTATTTTCTGTCGAATCGTTTCTTTTTCCTAAAGAACATTCTGGCTGTCGTATTGATTGTTATTATCGCGGTTTCCGAATTCTTTATGAAGAATTTCTCGCCGAATAATGTGAAGGGATTCGGAAGGTACTGGCAGATCATCTTCTTGGCTCCGTTCCTTCTTTTCTATCACCCTCATATTGGAAAAAGAAACAAACCATTTGATTGGTTTATCATGGGCCTCTATATTTTCTTCTTCGGATTTGCCTATATCCTGATTGGTATGTTTGTTTTGTTCCTGGTTATCCATATGTTCTAAAGCAAGGAGGATGAATCATGAATGAAGGCAGGAAAAAGAAGTTCGTTCACAGTTGTCTAGTGTTTTTCGTCTTGCTTTTTTTGAGCATTCTCTTTCTTATTCCTTCCAAACTTGTTCCTGGACTTCATTTTGTCAATGGCGGAACAATTTGCCTCAGTATGTTTCCTTTGATCCTTGTCGGTCTGGTTCTGGGACCGGTTTGGGGAGGACTTGCTGGGCTCGTCTTTGCCTTTGTGGATTTATACATGGACAATGGATTCGGATTCCATTGGGTTTCACTGCTTCTTGATTATTTTCTTGCTTTTGGTTTCTCGTTTGTATGTGGATTCTTTCGTAAAAGCTTTTATCGAAAAAAATGCGAATCGATACTTTTTTCTTCGCTTTCCTTTTTCGTTCTTCGCTATCTCTGCCATTTTCTTTCGGGTGTCCTGATTGTCTATTCTGACGGAAATGAAGGTTTACTTGTTAAGGGGAATCCATTCAATCTATCTTCCGTTTCCCATTCCCTTAGCTATAATGCCGGTTATCTTATACCTTCCTTTATCTTGGCAGTTGTTGTTCTTGTCAATTCCGCTCCACTTCTTTTCCATTTCAGCGACTGCAAGTTCATGAAATGCCTTTATCCTAAGAATCTCCAGACTGACGATTCCCTCTCTATCGAAGATAAATCCAGGTTCTATCTTATTGTATCTCTTTTTGTATCTTCTCTACTTTTTCTCATTCCTCACGTTATGCAAAATTACGGGAAGAAACTCGGACTTCTTGTTATTTCCTGCATGATTCTTTCCTGCGTGTTTGTTTTGTCCTCGAGTATCTACCGTTTTGCAGAAGATAAAATATCGAATCGCGCCTATTCTCCTTCTTTTCGAATTCCTTATAAACTATTCGGAATTAGGTACAAATACGACATGTTTCTGATTCTCTTTTCTTTTTTTCCTCTTTTTATCTCCGTATCTGATTTTATTCTTTTTGCAATAAGGTTTTGAACTCACTTGGCGCTTTTTCACAACCCTTTGCCTATTTGGGTTATAATGGTTACATTCGGAATTCCTCCGATGTCAAAATAGGATATAGGTGATCAATATGAACTATTTTCAAAGAACGAATGGTATTATCCTTCCTGTCTCTAGTCTCCCGTCTGCACATGGTATCGGAACATTGGGTAAAGCAGCTTTTGATTTTGTGGACTTTCTTTCAAAGAGCAATGTCCATATTTGGCAGATTCTTCCTCTTAATCCGACCGGCTATGGAGATTCTCCCTATCAATCCTTCTCTTCGAACGGTTTGAATTATTATTTTATTGACCTGGATGAACTGGTAGAACAAAAGCTTCTTTTGAAGGAAGAAATCCGGGATGGTGATTTTTACATTGATTGTCGTCGCGTCGATTATTCCCTTCTTTTTAAAAACCGTCTTAAGCTTCTGAAAAAAGCATATATGAGATTCGATAAGGAATGCACGGAATTTTTAAATTTTCTTAAAGAAGGAAAATATAATGATTTTGCGTTCTATATGACGATGAAAAAAAGCCAGGATTATAGACCATGGTATGAGTGGCCTAAGGAAATAAGAACATATTCCTTTCAAATCGAAGATGAGTGCTTGAGAACTCATAAAGAGGATTATCTCTTTTTTCAGTGGACACAATTTGAATTTATCAGGCAATACCGGAAACTTAAAGAATATGCACATTCGAAGCAAATTTCTCTCATGGGTGATATGCCTCTCTATTTGGCTCGTGATTCGGTCGAAGTCTATAAATACCCGAAAATGTTTCTTCTTGATCGAAACCTTAATCCTACACTGGTAGCCGGCTGCCCACCGGATTATTTCAGTAAGGATGGTCAACTTTGGGGGAACCCGATTTACAATTGGTCATATATGGAAAAAAACGGATATCTGTGGTTCCATCAAAGAATCTTGGACAACCTTCAGTTGTTCGATATTCTTCGTATAGATCATTTTCGTGGTCTTTCCGGTTATTATGTCATTCCTTTCGGATTGAAAACCGCCCGTATCGGCCAATGGAGGAAAGGACCGGGAATGGACCTTTTCAAAGGATTTACGGATCTTCCTATAGTCGCAGAAGACCTTGGAGAAATGGATGACGATGTTAAGAAACTTCTTAAAGAAACAGGGTTCCCTGGAATGAAGGTTCTTGAATTTGCTTTTGATGGAAATGAAGAAAATGATCATCTTCCTTCGAACTCCACAAAGAATTATGTCGTATATACTGGAACGCATGACAATGAACCATTATTTGGATACCTTTCCCATTTAAATGAAATAGATCTTGATACATACAAGTCATCATTAAAAAAACAATGTCTGCTTTTCGATGTCGATTATAAAGACGACAACTTGAAACAACTTGTCTATACGACAATAAAACTTGCATATGCAGACTTCTGCAATATCGCAATCATTCCTCTTCAAGATCTTCTTTGCCTTGGAGATGAATCCCGGATGAATGTTCCAAGTAGGGTCGATGGGAAGAACTGGCTGTATCGTTTTTCTGGTTCGGATTTTACGGAAGAATTATCAAGTTTCATTCAAGAAAATGTTAAGAGATACAAAAGAGATTGATTCGTTTCAGTATCGGAGGAAAACATGGAAAAAAATGAAGAAAATATTTTGCTGAAAAATTTGGATATTGATGATTTGGATTCTGGAATGAAGCTCAGTAAACTTTTTGTTCAGTCTGCTTTAAAGGCATTTCAACAATACAAAGATAGGAATGCCGGACTTTTTTTGGTGAATCATTTTTCCAATTCCATCAATTATGATTATAATCCGGTCAGATCCTTCTCTATCTTATCGAAAATCGAAAAAAACGCACCCGGATTGGATGTATTGAATTGGAAAGGGTATTTCCTCCTGTTTGGAATTGGCGTAGAGAAAGATGTCGATAAAGCTATCGATTGTTTTCTTGAATGTGAAAAAGATGAGAATGACGTTAAAAGCGATGCTTTTCTTGCATTGATCTATATCGATTCTCTGAATGGTTATCAAAATTTGAATCGTGGCTTCTATTTTGTCGAAAAACTTGCTGAACGTATGATCAATCAAATGAAGAGAATGAGGAACAATATGGAACGTACCTCATCCCCTGATCAGGACGAAATGAAAAAGTCTGTTTTTCTAAAAGAAAAAATCCAATCTTTTTTGAACGATTACGAAAAAGCTCTGTCATGTTCTGATTATAGCGAAGCCCAAAAAATGATTCTTGGATTAGACAAATATCAGTTTGCTTTAGGATATCTTTTGCAGGCTATTCTTTATTATAAAGGACAGGTCTTTTCTAAAGATGAAACAAGGGCAGTCGAACTATTCCACTCTTTCTATTCTTCTTTTGAAGACAATGAAACCTTGCAGAAGGCCATGATGGATGCTCCTTATATTGCCAGAAACGATGAAGATCATGGAATCTTTGAAATGGTCGACAGCAATTATCCGATTCATTCCAAAAGGATGGTAGACCGCTATATCCGCCGTATGAAAGAAGAAAGTGACTTTGGAATTCTATCTTCCATGCTTTCTTACGGGGAATGTTATTTTGGCATTTATCAAGATTTTCCAATCGATTATACTAAATCCTTCGAAATTTTTTCGGACTTATATTCCAAAAATGCAAAATCCAAAGCGGGATTATATCTCTTTTTCCAATATCTGTACGGATTCGGAACCGAAAAAAATATCGATAAAGCCACAGAACTTTCCAAAAAGATAAAGGAATTCGATGATATCGGGCTTTTTATGGAAGGAATGCTTTTCTTTGAGAAACACGATTATATGAATACCATTTCTCTTTTCCTTCTTTTCTGTTTAGAGGAAAATAAATTCGATAAGAAAAATATCGAAGACAATATGAGAAACAATAAACAGGCTGACCAAAAGACTACTGAATTATATGCCCGTACAATGGGATATGATATTAAGAACAGCAGGTTTCTTTTGGAAGAGGCACTTGAAGGAATGAAAAACGGACGATTCGATGAAGCCTATGAGAAATCGATGGAAGGCCAAAAACTCGGCTATCAGCAGGCTTTTTTGCTTCTTGCCGTTTGCTGTTATTTCGGTTACGGGACCAAGAGGAGTCTTTATCGCTACAAGAAATATGTCAACCAGCTTCTTCTGGTCATGATTTCTACAAATAAGGAGAAATTGATTAAGAATGGATATATTTCAGAAAAATGAAAATGAAGTTTTCCTCCAAGAGAATGAAAAGAAACTTGCCTACTGTCATTTCGAAAGAAAAAACGGCTATCTTGTCATAGACAAGACATTCGTCGATGAATCTTTAAGAGGAAGAAAAATTGCTCAGAGGATGATTGAGGAAATCAAAAGCATAGCTAAAAAGGAACATCTTGATTTGAAAGCCACTTGTTCCTATGCAGTTTCCTATCTAGAGAAGAATCCGTTGGTCTAAACATTGAAAAAGGCTCGATTGTTTTCGAGCCTTTTTCGATATTCGGATTATTTCCGATTTTGGTATTCTTCTCTCAGCTTTTTGGATTTTTCGTATTTGTTCAATTTACGGTTGTTTTTCTCTTTTTCCTGTTTTTCCTTTTCTTCCCTCAGTTTTCCTAGTTTTGTGTTAAGTATAACCTGTGAGAGGATCAGTACAATCAGACCGATAAGGAGAATGATAGCTCCAGCAATCAGAGCGGGAAGAAAATCATAAGTGAAAGGGAAAATCGTCACTTTTCCGAAAAAAACAGCAAGACAGACTCCTACGATGATGAAGACTAGGCTTATGAAGGTGAACCAGGAACGGATTTCACCCAGTTTTTTTGCTTTTTCTTCCATTCTATTTCACCACTATGGAAACAATCCTATTTTTGACCGCTATCACTTTTACGATGTTCTTTCCTTCCGTATAGGCTTTAACTACCTCTAAAGCCTTCTCTTTTACGGTTTCAAGTTCTTCATCCGTACAATCTTTCTTGAAGTCCAGCTTTCCTCTTAACTTCCCGTTTACTTGAATGGCATAGGTGACTGGCTTAAGATTGAGCTTTGTCTCATCGTAGCTTGGCCATTTCACATAATCAATCATTCCATCGAAACCAAGAAGCGAATAGCATTCTTGACCAAGATGTGGGCAGATAGGACTAAGGAGTTGGCAAAGACCCAGGAGCATCTTTTTGGGTAGTTTTTCTGATTTATAGAATTCGCTGACACAGACCATCAGCTGGGAAATGCCAGTATTATAATGAAGGACTTCGAAATCCTCTGTGATCTTTTTGACGGTAAAGTTGTATATATAATCTAATGCCGGGACTTCTTCATCTGTCCATTTGCTGACAAAGGCCTCATCACTGTAAAGACGATAGAATTTGTCCAAGAATTTTTTAGCACCCTTGGGTCCATTTTCATTCCAAGGCAAAGACTGGTCGACAGGTCCTTTGAACATTTCGTAAAGACGAAGTGAATCTGCACCATATTCGTTGATGACGTCATCAGGTGAAACGGTATTTCCAAGGGATTTACTCATCTTCTGTCCATCACTGCCCAAAATCAATCCTTGATGATAAAGCTTCTGGAATGGTTCGTTACTTTTAAAGATTCCTATATCGTGTAAGAATTTATGCCAGAAACGGGCATAGAGTAAATGAAGGACAGCATGTTCTGCTCCACCGACATAAACATCGACAGGCAACCAATGATCAAGAAGCTCCTTGTCTCCAATAGATTGAGTATTCTTCGGATCGATGAATCGGGCATAATACCAACTCGAACCCGCCCATTGCGGCATGGTGTTGGTCTCTCTTTGAGCTTTCTTTCCATCGAAGGTTGTATTGACCCATTCTGTTTCTTTGGCTAACGGTGGCTTTCCATCACCCGCAGGTTTGTAATCCTTCATTTCTGGTAGGACCAATGGAAGTTCATTGTACGGAACTGCTGCAGTTGTTCCGTCTTCCAAATGGAGAATCGGAATAGGCTCGCCCCAATAACGCTGACGCGAAAACAGCCAATCTCGTAACTTATAATTTACCTGGAAATGCCCTTTACCAAGTTCGATTAGTTTTTCTGTGATTGCCTCTTTGGCATCTTTGTTATTCATTCCATTTACAAAAGAGGAATTGATATGTTTTCCATCCCCTTCATAAGCTTGCGTGGAAACATCACCCTCAATAACCTGAATCATTTTGAGATTGTGCTTTTTGGCAAAATCATAGTCTCTTTGATCGTGAGTCGGAACGGCCATAACTGCTCCGGTTCCATACGTAGCCAAAACATAATCCCCGATGAAAACAGGAACATGTTCACCATTGATTGGATTAATGGCATAACTGCCTGTGAAAACACCGGTTTTTTCTTTATTGAGAGAAGTTCTTTCTAAATCACTTTTTGCCGAGCATAATTTGATGTAGTCTTCTACGGCTTTCTTCTGTTCTTCCGTTGTTATTTCTTTGACTAAAGGATGCTCAGGTGCTAAAACGGCATAGGTGCATCCAAAAAGAGTATCCGCTCGTGTTGTAAAAACATCAAAGTGTTTGTCTTTACCAACCAAATCGAATTCAACAACTGTCCCCTTAGATTTGCCAATCCAGTTTTTCTGCATGGTCAATGTAGAACTTGGCCAATCAATGGTATCCAATCCGTCTAAGAGTTTTTCTGCATAGGCTGTGATTTTCAACACCCATTGTTTCATCGGTCTTCGTTCGACGGGGAATGAACCTCTTTCGCTTTTTCCATCGATGACCTCTTCGTTTGCTAACACAGTTCCTAATGCAGGACACCAGTTCACCAGTCGGTAATCCTCATAGGCAAGACCTTTTTCATACATTTTTTCAAAAATCCATTGCGTCCATTTATAATAAGAGGGTGAAGAAGTTTCGATTTCTCTGTCCCAATCATAGGAAAAACCGAGGCGCTTAAGCTGTCTTCTGAAATTTGCAATATTCTTTTCGGTATAAATTGCCGGATTTTGATTGTTCTTTATGGCAAATTGCTCTGCCGGTAAACCAAAAGCATCATATCCGATTGGATGTAGAACATTGAATCCCTGGGATCTCTTCATACGTGCAAGGGCATCCGTTGCCGTGTATCCTTCCACATGGCCGACATGAAGTCCTACAGCGCTCGGATATGGGAACATATCCAAAACATAAAATTTTGGCTTGGAAAAATCATGTGTATCTGTACGATATGTCTTTTCGCTTTCCCAGATTTTTTCCCATTTTGGTTCGATTTGATCGAATTCGTAACTCATAGATAGCCTCCGTAAATAAAAAGTACCGTTTAATTATAACATTTTGCGTAAATACGTTCATCAACAAATGATGAAATTCTAATGATAAAGAAAAGAATATAAATCAGAGACAAAATAGAAAATCGAGAACAAATTAAAAAAACTTTCAATTTTTTTGTTGCAAATATGACGAACCTTTGATAAACTATCCCATGCATGTGTAGCACGCGGGTACGATTTGGACTGATGACGCTAGTTGTAGTAGCCTAGCTAACAAGGTGAACGACGATCATCCGCAAATCAGGAATCCAGCGCTCTTACTTATGCTCCAGCATAATGAAAGGAGAAATAAAAAATGTCACGTTACACTGGACCAGTTTGGAGACAATCCAGACGTTTAGGTTATTCCGTATTAGGAAATGGCAAGGAACTTGCCAAGAGACAGACTGTCCCGGGACAGCATGGTTCTGCCAGAGCTAAGAAGAAGACTGAATATGGTCTTCAGATGGCCGAAAAGCAGAAGCTTAGATTCACTTATGGTGTTTCTGAAAAGCAGTTCCAAAGATTGTTTAAGATTGCAAAGGCCGATAAGAAGGTTCAGACAGGTCTTAAATTCCTTCAGATTCTTGAATCGAGACTTGATAATCTTGTCTACCGTTTTGGATTTGCTATGACAAGACGTCAGGCAAGACAGCTTGTATGTCATGGACATGTGACTGTCAACGGCAAGAAGGTAGATATTCCTTCTTATCTTGTTCAGCCTGGTGATGTTGTTTCCTTCAAAGAGGCAGACAAAAATCTCAAGGTTGTTCATGAAGCTATTGATGCAAAGCCATCTATTCCTGCATATGTTACCGTAGATGCCAATAAGGTTGAAGGTACTTATGTTCGTTATCCTGAGAGAAGTGAACTTACTTCTGAAATCGATGAAGCTCAGGTCATCGAATTCTACAACCGTAAACTTTAATTCGATTTTGGCTGGATTTATCCAGCCATATATATGGCGGATATGGTGAAGTGGTTAACACACCCGGCTGTGAACCGGTCATGCGGGGGTTCGAGTCCCCTTATCCGCCCCATAATAGTAGAATAGGTCTGATACAATGGTATCAGACTTTTTTTGTTGTTTAGGAATTTGTAAATGTTTTCATGCGACTATAATAGTATACAGATGT
>ERZ808240.3428-NODE-3428-length-15477-cov-14.766049_pt1 | contig 15477 bp, 12 predicted proteins | sample MGYA00521084_ERZ808240 | MGnify/ENA primary metagenome ERZ808240 (study PRJEB31516, sample SAMN03275571) | gut metagenome | biome: mammalia-associated habitat; material: feces | host: Papio cynocephalus | place: Kenya | collected 2012-08-06 ... | reverse complement strand
CATTTCCATTTTCATCTTCTGTATCAAATACACCTATTATTCTCCATCCTGCACTTTCTCCATTAAATGTTACATAATTATTAGGATTTACTCCATAGTATCTAATATTTCCAAAAGAGTCTTGCATTAACCCCTCATCTACTACTTGAGTTATTTCTTCTCCTCCTGCAGTAGTAACGGAAGTTTTAGTGCCATTATAATATTTACTAAGAACAATACTTAATAGATTAGTAGGTATTTTACCATATAATTCATCTATTGCATCTTGTACGTTAGTAGAGGTTAAAGTAGAATTACTATTATCATAAGTTACATCTTTAGAGTTTGCTAAAGTAGCTGCATATACTCCGCCTGCTGCTAATAACAACCCAAATATTATTCCAAAAGTAAAGGTAACTTTTGAATTTGTAAATATTTTCTTTATTTTTTTTATCATATTTACCTCCTCCTATAAAAATTTTAATTCATAATCACTTATAAAATTTTCAAGCACTTCTTTATTATCAATATTAATTATATTTGCAAACATTTCACCTTCTTTAATATATATTAATGCAGGATAACCAAATACTTTTTTATCAATTTTTAAATATTTTAAAAACTCATTATAATTATCTTTAGTAACATTCTCAATATTATAAGATAAGTAAGATATATTATTATCATTTAAATATTTACTAACTTCATTGCAATAATTACATTTATTACTTTTATTACTATAAACATAAATAATTTTTGTTTCTTTTTTTTCTAATATTTCATTTATATTTATATTATCTGTAATAGCACTTTGTTCTGTTTTAATAGTTGTAAGATACATTACAACTATTATAATTGTTAATACAAATATAATAATATATAAAATCATTGTATGAAAATTTATTTTTTTTAATATATTTTTCAATCTAATCACCCATACCTTTCTTCAATTAAAGTATCTAATCTATCTATCATACATTGAACATCATTACAATCTTCACCAGTAGCACTATTGTCATAAGATAACTCTTCTGCTTTTAAATTTCTTACTTTAGCAGTTAAAGTAATATTAGAAGTTAATGTAGCACTAGCAGAAGCATTACCAATCTTTGTGTCAGATGAATTATACCAACCTAAGTCAACAAAACCAGCTGAAGGAGTAATGGTAGGTAATGTAACGCTACAACTAGTTCCAGAATAAGTTGTTCCATTGCTAATAAATTTATTATTACAACTGTTTGAAGTTGAACCAATGCTACTTACATTACTTCCTTTCACATATGTTGCAGTAAATTTCCCACTATATACAGCATAATAGTTAGCGTAATTACTGTTATAAGCAGTAGTTGTACTGATACTTGATTTAGCAGTTGATACGCCATAATATGTACTACTACTAGGACCATTACTAGAACTTACTACCGTTGGCAAAGTATAAGTACAGACTGAAGTTGTATTATAAATAGTGCATTTAGTAGAAGTACTAGTTTGGGAGGAACCACTATAATAATAGAAATTAGAACTTAACTCTTTATAACTAATAGCATACCAAGTATAACCTGTATTAGAACTAGTTAAAGTTAATAACTTAGATGAAGTATTATAACTACTATTATTAGAAGTTGAAGAAGAACTTGTATTATATCCTACTATAGTATAGCCACTTCTCGTAATAGTAGGTGCAGTAATAGTACAACTAGTAGCTTGACTATTTGTATTATATACCGCTTCTAAAGTACAACTACTGTTAGATGTTGATGATAAAGAAGCACCATTAGCATTCCATTTAGCAGTAAGAGTAATAGCTTCTTTTCTATATATACCATATAAAGTTACATCACTGTTTACAGTATAACTATTAAGTTTACTAGTAGAAGTTGAACTAGTATTCCATCCCACAAATGTCCAACCACTCTTAGAACAAGTCTTAGTTAAATCAGCATTAGTACCACCATCAACAACAGAAGTAGTTGTAGCAGTACTACCACCATTAGTAGTACAATCATAAACAACATTATAAGTTGCTTGTTGCCATCTTGCATATAAAGTAATATCTTCATAATAAATAGAATCCGTAACAAACTCACCATTATTATTAATTACTTTATTACCACCAGTTTTAGCAGTATAATATCCTAAAAAACTAGAATTAGTTTTTGTAGGAATATCTATTTTATCTCCATCTTTATATTTATTTTCAAAAGAAGAATCTTTATAAAATCCATCTTTATATACCCCATAAACAGTAGTAGTACCACCACTACTAGCATCATCATTATCTAAAGTAATAGAATAACTCTTACCAATATCTAACTTTTGAATATCATTATTAGTATTTTTTACCCAAATACTAGCAATACCATCAACAAATTCTAAACTAAGATTAGATAAATCAGTCTCATACACCTTATTTTCATCTGTATTACATTTATCATAACTACAATCAAAACTAATCCAAGTACCATTTTCACCATCTAAAGAATATGAATTAAAATTATAATTTGAAGATCTTAACGAAATACTAGAAATGTTAGAAATATTTCTACTAATAGAAATGATATCAATTTGTTTTCCTTCCACTAATGTAGCATTAACACCATCAGCATGTAAATTAACTTTAAAAGACTTATTCATCATAGTATCAGGATTAGACATATTACCATCTATCCACAAATATAAAACATAATTCTGTTGTTTAACAGTATCAATACTACCACTAAGTAAAGTTATATGCTTAGAATTATTAGTACTACAATTCGTTGTAGTATCAGTAATACTTCCTGTTTTAATTTGAGTATCACCATCATATAAAGCCCATTTAAATGAATCATTCATTAACCCTTCTGGTACATCAGTTAAATCTAAATACAAATTAAAAGTAACAGGTTTAGATTGAACAACTTTATCTATTTTAACAGTTATATCTTTAGATACTCCATCACTCTTATCATCAGTTGGATATAAATCAGCTCCATTTAAACTAGATCCAGCATCATAATATATGTATACAGTATCCGCAACAACATCAAAAGACACATTAGTATTATTACTATCACCACTACTCCAACTAAAATACGCAAATGAACCTAACATAGATAATATAAATACAATAAGTAAAATATAAAAATATTTTAAATAACTTATTCTCACACTATCACCTCCCTTAGGAGACGACAAAATAGCTTAGTATTCACTAAACTATTAGTATATCTATATATATTGGGACGTATTGTGAAACCTATAATACTAGATTTCTTGCCCCCCCCCCATTTCACTCTTAGTTAACAAAAGTGATGCACATAAAATAATCTTATTAGATAAAATATATTCCATATATATCACCTACTCTCTGTTAAAATTATATCAATAATAAGTCGAAAAAGCAAGAACTTTAGTCAAAATGATTATCTTTTTATGAATCATTATAATTATCTCTAAGTTTAATTTTAACAACATTGCCATCATCAACTACATTACCGGCACTAATACTCTGTTCATAAACATATCCACTGCCTTCTGTTTCATAAGAAACACCCATTAATTTTAAAGCATTTATTGCCTCCTTATATGACATTCCTTTTAAATCAATCATCTTCTTATCATAATTATCAGTTAATATTATTACTTTACCTTTACCATACAAAGTAACACCCTTACTTGGATATTGTCCCACTATTTTACTACCATTTCCTAATACAATAGTATCAATACCATGTTTCTTTAATTCATTAGAAACAACAGTTAAATCCTTATTCAAATAATTTGAAACCTTATAAGTAATATTATCTTCATTTTCATTAACAATATTTAAATACTTACTAGTATTAACAACAACATTCTTAACAGCCTCTGCTAAATAATTAGTAGTATCCTTAGGTCTCTTTATAGCAGCATAAATAATAATAGAAGGATCATCACTAGGATACATTCCTGCAAAAGAGTAAATATAATCAGATGCTCCTGTCATATAACCACCATTCTTAGAATCATATATCTGAGCTGTACCAGTCTTACCAATAATAGGATAATCTTCCATATAATAAGCATAACCAGTAGAAGTTTCCGAGTTTTCAGTAACAACACTAGCCATTAATTTCTTTATCTCAGAAACAGTTTCACTACTGGCAACTTTTTCTATAACTTCTCTATTTCCTTGATAAGTAGTCTTACCAGAATTAGTATCAACTATTTTAGAAATAATATAAGGTTTTAACATCTCTCCATCATTAGAAATGGATGTAAGAGCCTGTATCATCTGAATAGGAGTTACAGTAATACCTTGACCGAAAGTAGCAGTAGCAGCCTCTATATCATAATGAAACTTTATACTACCAGATTCTTCTCTATCCATAGTAAACCCAGTTGCCTTACCAAAGCCATAATTATCATAACACATAGATAGTTGCTTTTTAGTAATAATCTCATTTTCTAGTAACGTAGCCGCTCCAACATTACTAGAAAGAGCAAATCCTTGATTAAAAGAAATTCTCCCCCAACCAATCTTATTCCAATCATGAATAACAGTCTTCTTACCACTATTATCTTCATATGTAATAGTACCAGAATCATAAGTATCATCACCATTATAGTTACCATTTTCTATAGCACACATATAACTAAAAATTTTCATAGTACTACCAGGTTCATAAGTATAACCAGTTAAAGGATCAATATATGATGTCATATCTCTTTTATTAGGATCAAAACTAGGACTAGAAGCATAAGAAAGTATTGCACCAGTTTTAGCATCCGTCACAACCATAAGCCCCCATTCAGCCTCTGAATCACTCTCCATTTTCTTTAAAGCATTCTCAGTAAACAATTGAATATTATTATCTAATGTCAAATAAATATCATTACCATCTTTAGCATCTACCATATATTCACGACCATTAGCAATCTTATAGCCATATCTATCCTTCTCATAAGAAACATGCCCCTCTTTACCAGTTAAAGTATCATTAAAATACTTTTCTAACCCTAATTCTCCAACCTTCCAAGATATACCATTTATATTTTTATTTATAGTATAACCAATAGTATAAGAAGCAAAATTACCATTAGGATAATATCTCTTAGTACTCTTAATAAAATCTATACCAGGTAAATTCAATTTTTTAATTTCTTCCATTTGTATCTGAGATAAGTTTCTTCCCCCACTACCAAGTTCTACTTGATAAGCATCTTTACTAAGAATAGCTTTTAAAGTATCAACATCAGTATTTATTAAAGGTGCCAAAGCATTAGCAGTTGCATCCACATCAACTACATGTAAAGGAGTCTTTGAATTTTCACTCCTAGATTCATCCAAATAAGCAATTACAGTATAACTAGCAACATCCTCTGCTAAAACATTACCATTACTATCATAAATACTACCTCTATTAGGCATAAGTACCTCTTCTTCAGTATTTCTATTCTTTATAAACATAGAAATAGTAGTATTATCACCAACAGAATAATCTACAACACATAAATAACATAATCTAGCAATAAATACCATAAATAAAAAAAAGACAAAAATAACCACGAAAAAATTAACTTTAATTTTATCAGTATTTATTTTCCTCTTTTTCATACTATCACCCTAATCTATTGTCTTAATATTTTCACTATGATAAACAAGACCATATTCCCTACTAATCTCCTCTATCTTATCCAAAGAAGTCATCTCATCTATCCTCATATTCAAACTATCATTTTTATCTTTACATTCTGAAACCTCATTAGATAATTTTTGAACCTCTAAATTAATCTGCGCTAAAGAAGTTTGACCACAAACTATCCCAATAACTAACAAAATAATAATTAAAAAACAAAATTTATAAGTAAATCTCTCAACCCCACATAAAAACCTTTTTTTCTTTTTATTCTTCATAATAATCAGTCCTTAATTTTTTCAGCCACTCTAAGTCTAGCACTATGAGCCCTATAATTTTCATCTAACTCTTCCTTGCTAGCAACTATACCCTTTGAAATAATTTTTAACTTAGGCATATATTGAGAAGGAAGAAAAGGTAAATTCTTAATTTTACTATCAACTTCGCTATATTCCCTAAAAGTATTCTTAACTATTCTATCCTCTAATGATTGAAAAGTAATAACACATATTCTTCCACCTACATTAAGCATATCTATAGCATCTTTTAAAACAACAGAAATTACATCTAATTCATGATTAACCTCTATCCTAATAGCCTGGAAAGTCTTTCTAGCAGGATGTCCATCCCTCATAGCCTTCATTGGCATACTTTTTTTTATTATATCAACTAACTCAAAAGTAGTTTCTATATTCTTATTTTCTCTATATTTAACAATATTTTTTGCAATACTAACAGCATATTTCTCTTCACCATAATCTCTTAAAACTCTAATCAAATCATTAAGTGAATAACTATTAACAACCTCATATGCACTAATAGGATTATCCCTATCCATTCTCATATCTAATCTAGCATCTTTATGAAAACTAAAACCTCTTTCATCTTGATCAAGTTGTACTGAACTTACCCCCAAATCAAATAAAATACCATCTATCTTTTCTACACCATATTTAGCAAGTTCAGATTTTAAATTAGCAAAATTACTCTTAATAATATGAAAATTAGTTCCAAATTCTTTTAAAAATTTATTACTATAATCTACTGCATACTCATCCTGATCAAAACCATACAAAAATCCAGTTTTATTTTTCTTAAGTATTTCTTTACTATGACCCCCATACCCCATTGTAGCGTCAACGTATATTCCACCATCTTTAATATTTAAATTTTCTATACTCTCTGTTAATAATACACTTTTATGTAACATAATAATTCCCCCTATCAAAAGTTCAAACTTTAGATAAATTCCCCAATTTATTCTAATCTTGACGCTACAATCAGTATAAGTAAGAATAACATTAAATATTTAACTACCTGCTACCACTTACAATATCATTGTAAACGATTTTTATATGAAAGTAAAGAAAAAGTATTAATTTTACACAAAATTAACACTTAACTTATATTAATGATTAACGTAATCAAATAAATTTTTAAAACTATTATAATACTTAAAAATATAATCATCAAGCTTCTTTTTAGTATCCTCGTCAAGTTTGCTATAAGAAACAAATTCATTATTTAAAAACTCAAGGTTATCAATATCAATACTGGTAGCATCATTGTTAATAGTAGCAAGGATATTGAGATACTTATCTTCTTTTTCTTTTTTTACATTAATTGTATATACAGTTTTATTTTTTTCTTTTTTTATTTGAATAGCAGCGTTATCTACTACATTGATAACTTGATAATTATAAACGTAACTATTGTCATTACCTTTACCAGATATTACAAATTTTAATTTTTCTTGGTTATAGAATTTAAATGTAAAATCATTGCTTTTTATATTTAATGTTGCTTTATAGTTATTATCGTTGTCATCACTATAAGTGAATGTGTTATCATTAATCACTAATACTCCTCTATTATTTTCACTTCGTTTTACAATCTTAATAGAAATAATATTATTAGTAAATATATCATTTTTAAAAGTGAATTCATATTTAGCACTATTATCAAAATCAATATTAAACAATTTCAAAATATCAATATATTTTTTACTAAAACTATTTAATAATTCATTTATAGTATTACCATCAATTTCAAATGAAAGATTTGTTACTATTTTACCATCTGATATAAATGTCTGCTTTGTTAAATCAATACTATTAGAAATTTCGTTTATATCTTTTGTTTTTTCTGTGTTAGTGTCATATATGACGTTCATATCGCTAGTGGCTAAAAATGCCTTGTTGTTTTTTTCTAAATAAGAAAATGGATAATCAACATTACTGATTGATAAGTATTTATTACCTTCTTTTTCTAATAATGAGTAATCAAAGGTTAATTTTTTTATAAGATTAATGTCATCTGTATTATCATAGTTTGAGTTAACTTCTAATACAATATTACCATTTAGATTTAAATTATTAATATCGTTTATACCAAGATTTTTATAAAGATTATAAAATTTATTATTTAAATAATTTAAATCATTTAAAAATATATTTTGGGGACTTAATATTGTTAGAAAGTATATACCAAAACTAATAAGCAAAAGTATTGAAAGAGCAAAAACGTTAATTATAAATAGATGTTTTCTAATAAAAGGTCTATCATCAACATAATCAACATATTTTTTCTTTTCTTTTAAAACACTGTCATAATTATTACTCATATTGCCACCTCTTATTCTTACTATTTTATTATAGCATAACAATAATTAATTATAAAGAAAAAATTCCTAATATAAATTAAGAATTGTTCCTTTTCCCTAAAATTCTAGCTAATCCCTTAGGTTTATTTTTTTTATTAACATTGTTTAAAGTTAATAATCTTAAAGCGTGAGATTAACTTAATTGGTGTGGCATTGAAACACCTTTTTTTAATCATGTAATAAAATTGTCTAAATCGCTTCAAATTGGAAATAGTATATCCTTAAAAATAATTACACTAATTCATATTCTCTAGAGATAATTCTATTATCACTGCAATAATCTATAACATATTGATTATTTATTTTACAAATAATAATACCTACAGTCTTATTATCATCTATGCCTTTAACATTCTTATCAATATAGTTCATATAATTTTGAATTTGACCTGTATAATTATAGCTTAACTTTGTTACTTTCAATTCTATTACTACATAACATTTAAATTTTATATTATAAAATAGTAGATCTATATAATTGTAAATATTACCAATTTTTATTTTATACTCATTAGCAACAAAACAAAATCCATCACCCAACTCTTTCATAAACGACGTTAAATCTTCTAATATCAATTTCTGTAATATTTCTTCAGATATATTTTTAATATTTAAACTATTCTTAATTAATATTGGATTTTTTACAAAATCTACGACTTCTCTTTTTGCATTATTAATTAATTTATTTTTCGTTTCATCATCTAATCTTTCATATTCATTAGATTTTATCCTGTCTCTTAATTTCCTTATTGATAAATTTTGATTACTAGACATATTTATATAATAATTTATTTTAGCTATATCATCGATTGGAATCAGCTCAGAATAGTGGCTCCAGGTTAATTGGTGCGACAGTGTCGCACCTTTTTTTATTAAAATGTAAAATTGTCTAAATCGCTTTAGATTGGAAATAGTATACCCTCTCCCTAACTCATCCGTTAATCTTTTAGAATATTCTTTTATTATTCCTTCTCCATAATGCTTACCAGCTTCACTTAACATTTTACCTTTATAGTACGTATTTAGATCACCTCTATTAACCAAATAATTTTTAACTTTCTTATTAATTTCATTATTTACTAATTCATTTTTAATCTCATTATAATAATTCATATTTCATTTTTTTACCAAGTTATAATTACTAGTAAATACCTCCTCAACATTATTATTCTACATAAAAATTAAAAATCCTTTTAAATATAAAAAAATACCGCTATCAAAGCGACATTTTAATTAATATAATATATTTCTAAATCCATAATTACTACTAGTATTACTAATATTAAATAATTTACTTCTATAAATAACATCTGAATAACTATCTAAAGTACTTCCTACCTCGCCAGTAGCACTACCAAGTAAATTACCATCATATAAAACCATTTCATCAAAATCATCATCAATATTATATACTGAATATATATTCCTATCAGTATTATCCTTATAACTACCATATTTACTATATGATAAATAAACTACTGTTCCCCATTCCAAATTAGACAACAACTCTATCTTTTTATCTTTAACTCCATAATCTAATATCTTTAAGGAAGTATTAAGAGCAGATTCTCTTGTATAATTTGTTAAATAATTATCACTTTCCTTTATAAGAGGGTTATTATCTGTACCACTTACTTTATACTTAGAAACCCAAAAACCTTTAATATCTTTATTAATAAATAAAGGATGAGTAACATATTCATCATTGTTACCAATGCATTCATCTTTAGTACAAGTTATCTCCCCAGAATCACTCTTGGCATTTTCAAATACAATATCTATTCCATTATTATATAAACTATTTCTACTTTCTTCATTATCTATATTCCATACCTTATATTTATATCTAGGTATCCAAACATAAAATGCTACTACATCATCTGTATCCACTACAGTACCTAAAACCTTATTTTTATATTTATTATAATCTTTTACAATAACAGCATTAGCCCATCTCTTTTCATTATAATTATACCAATAATATTTACTATTACTATTGTTTTTATCTGCTATATTCCAAGTAGAAGTATTATTATCATAATATACTGCTATCATACCATCACTAATACTAGGTTTATTAGCCCCACTATTATCTATATTATTAATACAAGTACTAGTATCTATTGTATCAGATTTTTTTCTTTCTAATTTACTTTTACTACCTGTATATAGTTCTACTTCTATTTTACCTGAAATACTTTTATTAAGTAAATTACTTTGATCTTCATTATTTTGACATTTCGTTATATCATCTTCTTGACAAGAATCAGATAGCCACATTCTAAATTCATAATCATCTGAATCAGTACTATAATCCTTTAAGTCTTGCTGAATATCAGTAAGGACTAACCTTCCCTTATCAATAGTATCAAAAGATGGTGAAAAATTACCAGTATTAATAACATTACCATTTTTTATAAGTTCCCACTTTAAATATTTACTTAATAAATCACAATCTATTTGTAAATTATTCAAAGCAATATCATAAATAATATTATTTACAACATTTTCCTTACTTCCTCTTACCTTAAACTTAATAGTAAGTACATTATCATTATTAGTATAGATATCTTTATCATTAATAGGTATTAATTTTATAGAATCACTATCAATACTAGTATCACCATAAATGTCTTCATCAATTCCTATTTTTTCCGTCTTAACATTAAATCTATTAGAGTAACTATATGCAGCATAAGTTATACCAATAACAACCAATATTATTAAAGCAAATTCTAATACCATAACAAAAGCATTCTGCTTTTTTAATTTATCTATCATAATAACACTCCCATCCTAACTAATAAAATGATACCACAAAATTATATAATTATCAATTTATTTAAAAAAATAATCCTTAAAATTAAGAACTATTTCTCTATATCAACACTAAAATCTTCTAACTTACCATTATCATTTAATATTTTATTTACTGTTTCTGTTACTTCATTTAATTTATCAGAGCATTCCTTAGATAACTCCATAGCACGACTATATTTTTTTATCGCATCATCCAAATTAACATTACCATTTTCTAACTCTGTAACAATTGCTTCTAACTCCTTTATTTTTTCTTCAAAAGTTAATTCTTTCTTTTCCATACTATTCACACACCTTTACAACTTTAGTTTCTACTTTACCATCTTTAAATTCTACTAGCATTGTATCATTTTCTTTTATTTCTTTAATAGAAGATACAACATTATCTTTAATTCTTGTAATTGTATAGCCTCTTTTTAATGTTTCCATAGGGTTTAATAAAACTACTCTAGAAGTTAAATTATCTAATTTATCTATATATTTTTGGTATAACAAACTAGGATTATTTAATATATAATGATTAGATAAATTAAATAAATTAATCTTATTATCACTTATTATTTTTAATATAGCTTGATCTAAAGACTTTACAATATGAGATAAATTATCTTTTTTATTATCATACATTATATTTGGATTATTAAGAACATAACTATTAGATAAAGTAAAAACTTTAACCTTATAATTTTCTATTATCTTCATTATATTATCATTAATCTTATCTATAATTAAATCTAATGTTTGTTCCTTAGTTTCATATATATAATTAGGATTTTTTAGTACATAACTAGTACTTAACTTATCTAATTTTAATTTATTAGAACTAATTATATTATCAATAGCATTAAAACTTCTTACTTTAGAATTTTCTAAATAATTAATTATATTCTTAATATCAGGAACTGCTAACTCTGCTGCTGCCGTTGGAGTTGGAGCTCTTAAATCCGCTACAAAATCACTAATAGTAAAATCTATTTCATGACCAACAGCACTAATTACTGGAACTCTAGAATTATATATTGCTCTAGCCACCACTTCTTCATTAAATGGCCATAAATCCTCAATAGATCCGCCACCTCTTCCAACAATCAAAGTATCAATATCATATGTATTAGCAAGTTCAATCTTTTTAACTATATCATCTTTAGCATTGTCCCCTTGTACTAAAGAAGGAAATAAAATTGTTTCACATATAGGATATCTCCTTTTAATAGTAGTAATTATATCCCTTATCGCAGCACCTGTAGAAGCGGTTACAATTCCAATTTTTTTAGGCATTTTAACAATTCTTCTTTTATGAGACTTATCGAATAATCCTTCACTAGCTAATTTCTTTTTTAATTGTTCAAATGCAACATAAAGATTACCAACACCATCTTCTAACATATTAGATACATATATTTGATAACCACCAGTTGGTTCATATACGCTAACTTTTCCCGTTACTAATACCTTCATTCCATCAGCAGGAATAAATTTTAAATTTTTAGTACTAGTAGCAAACATAACAGCATTAATTCTACTACTTTCATCTTTTAAAGTGAAATAATAATGACCTCTAGTATGAGCCTTAAAATTAGATATTTCACCTTTTAAATATACTACTTTTAAATTATTATCTTCATCAAACTTATATTTTAAATATCTACTTAATTGTGTAATAGTTAAATATTGTTCCTTCATAAATACCTCTATTATTTATTATCATTCATATGATATATTTTATCTAATACTCCATTAATCATTTTTACAACTTTTTCATCAGAATATTCTTTACTAATATTTATTGCTTCGTCTATAGCAACTTTTCCATCAATATCTGTATATAATAACTCATATATAGCAATTCTAATAATTGCTTGATCAGTTAATCCCAATCTTCTTAATTCCCAGTTATCTAAATATTTATCTGCTAATTCATCAATATTACTTTTATTATCAATAACACCATGTACTAATTCTAATACAAAATTATCAATACTATCTAAGTTTTCTTTAATAACTTCATCAAAATCATAATCGATCTTATTCTTTTCATATAAAGATATTTGATATAATATAGTCATTGCTTTTTTTCTAGCATCTGTTCTACTTAAACTCATTTCTCATCACCAGTATTAATGATATCATATTTTTAAAATAAAAGAAAGTAAGAATATTAAATTTATAAAATTACAATACATAATATTAATATTTTACTTTCTTACTTAAAAATAATTACCATAGATAAAATTTATAATCATAAGCATTAGATATATCATATGGATATCCTATTTTTTCGTGTTTAGTTTCTCCTATTTCTATTTTAGGAAGTTCATAAGTTGCTGTATAAAATTCTTTTCCTTTATTATCTAGAAATCCTATCATAATATTATCTGGTAGTTCAGTAGCAGGAACATAAGATAAATTAATTGCATCAAATTCAAAATAACTCATACCATTTTCTGTATATATTTTTGCGTTTTCAAATTTGAATTCTTTATATTTATGTTCTGCTTCTACTTTTTTAGAGTTATTATATTTATTATTATTTTCTATAATAACATTATCTGTTTCATTCATGTGTATATAACCATTTTCATTTTTTAAAATAAATTGTTTATATTCTTCATCTATTTCATTATATTTTTTTTTATTTGTTTTATTAATTATCAAAAATATACTTAATAAGATAATAATTATTATAAATACAATTGATATTATTATTATTTTTTTCTTTTTCATAATGCACCTCAACTTTTACCTTTCCTATAAGAATACTTTCTTAGTGAATATGATGAACCTGCATTATAATATTGAAATGTGTAAGTACTTGATGTTTCGTTTACATCCCACCAGGATTTATCATCCACATATTGATTAACTTCAGCAGATTTTTCTGCATTATAAAATGCTGAATTTTTACCAAAATTATAATATATTCTTCCACCATATAAATTGATTGTTCCATAGTTTGCAATTGGTTTTTTTGTTTGGTCTGTTGTTTCACTAGAGGTATCACGCGTATCATATACATAAGTTCCACCCCCCATATTTAACGTTGCACCAGAATAATTATATATTGAATAATCAAAATTAGCATTTGCAATTGTAACATAAGATTCTGATATAGCAGTATCTAATGTAATACTTTCAGGATCTTTCCCTAACTTTAAAGTACCTTTATTCAATAGAGTAGTATTACGGCTTTCAACAATAACACCATAAACACCTTCGCCACCTTCTATTGTCATTGTGTTATATTCACCATTTGATATACCATGACCATATGAATAAAAGGAAGCTCCACCATAAATATTAGTCGTTACAGTATTTGAATTTGATGAGTCATGTGCTTCAGCAAATAATGCCACACTAGATCCAGGATCAGCACCATTAATATTATCACCAACTGTTGCAGTAGTAAATATTTTTATACTATCATATCGCGGAGAACTAATCGATATATTAACATTATCAGTTTTCCATCCACCTGAAACAATGCCATAATACATTCCAGATATAGATATAGGATCACCATAAAGACCTGTAGCTAAATGAAGATTACCACCATACATTCCTATTCCACTACCACTTGCTCCATTTATAGTTCCACCATTAATCGTTGCAGTTCCATAATAGTTTCTTATTCCATTTGCACTACCTAATATGCTACCACTATCCATATTAAATGTACCATCTTGATCAATAACAGCATCACTACAAGAAAGACACTGTAATGTTGAATCATACAGTTTAAGTGTCCCATAGTTTCTTAATAAATAACTAGCTGTTAAAGATGAATATATTTTACCGCTTCCTTTTACAGATAATGCATAACCATTTGGAATTTTTATTGTGTATGTGGTTTTACCAGAAGTTATCGTACCTGTCATAGTAATTGTATAACCATTAGTATTAATTGTAACATTTTTTGATATTGTTACTGCAGCAGAATTATTATTTTTAAGTGCTTTAACTGTACCGCCAGATGACACACTAGATATGGCATTTGTTAAATTATTTGAGTACCCAATTGAATTACCAGAAGAATTATATAATTGATAAACAGATTCATAAGCACCTAACGATTTAGAAACAGCACTCGTACCCATTGTTCCACTACATGGTGAAGATGATGTGCAAGATGTCATATAATATCCTGAACTTGGTGTTCCATAATAATAATAAGTAGTTCCAGAAGTAACACTTACAGATACATTTGACGTTGATGATGTATAACTAGATGCTCCATTTACTTTATAATATATTTTACTTACTCCCGTTCCTTTAGTTATTGACAAAGTATTTGTAGTCAACCAGTTAGCTGTATAAGATTTATTACCAGTTGACCCTTTAGGTATTGTTGGATTTGAGCCTAATTTTATAACATGCATATCATATAATAACCACGTTGTATCACTACTAGATGCATCT
>ERZ808240.3427-NODE-3427-length-15479-cov-5.930303_pt1 | contig 15479 bp, 14 predicted proteins | sample MGYA00521084_ERZ808240 | MGnify/ENA primary metagenome ERZ808240 (study PRJEB31516, sample SAMN03275571) | gut metagenome | biome: mammalia-associated habitat; material: feces | host: Papio cynocephalus | place: Kenya | collected 2012-08-06 ... | reverse complement strand
AAGCTATAAAAAAGGTGATTTCGGACAAAAGTCTTGCTGAAAAACTCTCCGCAAACGGACGAAAAATAAGAGATGAATTAAAAATTGAAAATATTTCAAAACAATGGACGGAGCTGATTTGAATGAAGAAGAAAAAACTGTTGATAGTTATTCATCATTTAACAATCGGCGGTATTCAAAAATCTCTTGTTTCAGCTTTAAATGCAATCGATTACGATAAATATGACGTGACGCTGTATGTCAGAAAAAACAGAACCGATTTACTTGAATTTATTAATAAGAAAACGGAAGTAATTATTAATACAGATAAAACAAAATACTACAGAAAAATATCTTCGCTTTTTTCTCTGCTTGCAATCGCATTTTATTCACTTATAGGCAATAAAAACAGGAAAACACAGACAGAAAACAGATTAAATGAAAAAATCAGAAAAATGCAGATGGAGTATGAATATCGGCATTATATGAAAAACAGAGATTTCAATATCGCCGTTGCATATTCTCAGGGATTTACTCCCCAGTTTGTCGATAAGTACGTGAACGCCCGAAAAAAAGCAGCCTTTTTTCATTCGAGCACACAGGAACAGCCCGAATTATATAAGTCGATAAGCGAAAGATTTGACGCGTTCGGCGTTCTTAACAGAGAACAGGCGGAGCTTGTTGAAAAATGGTACCCGAAAATGCGCGGGAAAACCGTCATTGTCGAAAATTACGTTGACCCGGGATTTGTTGCCGGCTGCGCAAAAGAGTTTAACGTCGAAAATCCGGACGGACGTTTTATTCTGTGTACATGCGGTAGATTTGCAAAAGTCAAAGGATTCGACCTTGCATGCAGAACCGCAAAAATATTAAAAGACAACAAAATTGATTTTCTGTGGCGTTTTGTCGGCGGCGGAGCAGAGAGAGCAAACATCGAACAGCTCGTAAAGGATCTCGGCATAACGGACAATATCGAATTCGTCGGAATGCAGAAAAATCCGTACCCGTATATAGCTTCGTGCGACATATATGTTCAGCCGTCGTATGAGGAGGCTATGCCCGTCGTTATTATCGAGGCGCAGATTTTAAATAAACCGGTTGTTTCTACAGATACTCTCGGAGGCAGAAGCCTTATAAAAAACGGAGAAACCGGCATTGTCTGCAAAATTGACGAGGAGTCGGCGGCGTGCGAAATAATGAGACTGTTAACAGATAAAAATTATTACGGCGAAATAGTTGATAATTTAAAAAATGCCGATCATTCCGGCGATCTGAAAAATTATAAAAAACAATGGGACAGACTTTTAGAACGGTGATTTTATGAAGTTCAGCATAATAGTTCCGGTGTACAATACCGAAAAATATTTAAATGAATGTCTTGATTCTCTTATAAACCAGACATACCGTGATTTTGAGATAATTTTGGTCGACGACGGTTCGACGGATTCTTCGAGCCGTATATGCGATACATATGCAGAACAAAACCCGGATAAAATTAAGGTAATTCATAAGCCGAACGGGGGGCTTATCTCCGCAAGAGTTACCGGGAACAAACATGCCTCGGGCGACTATATACTGAATGTTGATTCGGATGATTTCGTATCGTTGGATTTATTAAAAACCGTAAATGAAAAAACAGAGGAATATGATTCTCCCGATATGATTATATATTCGTTCGTTTACTATTCGGACGAAAAAACAGAAAACAGAAAAGAGACTTTATCAAATGCCGACAAGGTTTTTGAGGACGAGTCAAAAAAAAGATTATATGAATGCCTCATAAGCAATAATTTAATAACGTCGATATGGACAAAAGCGGTGAAACGTAATATCATAGAGTCGAATCCGACGGATTACAGCGAATATTATAACAGAAATATGGCTGAGGATCTGCTCCAAACTCTTTACCCGATTACTCAGTCCGAGAGAATATTATATATTAATACTCCTCTTTATTTTTACAGATACAATCCGAACGGCATTTCACGCTCGGTTTCCTATGAAATGCTTGATAAAAATAATACCGTTCATGTTTATTACGAAATAAAACGATATCTGAAAAAATGGGGTATGGATAACGACGAGTATAATTTAAAACTGGACGCGAAATGGTTATCGGAAGCTATGTATACGTTAATCCGTTTTTATCTGAAGGCAAAGGACAGCACGGCGCACGATTTGTTGTTAAAGTATTATTGGAACTCGTATGTTCCCGAGGAAGCCCTGCGCGGTTTCGAAAACAATCCGTATCTGTCCGACGCTTATAAAACGGTTTGGAAAATGATTGTAAACGGCGATAAACAGGGACTTAAAAGATATTTTGCAAAGAAAAAAATCTATACGGGATTAAAGAGAATTAAAAGAAAGATCACAGGGTAATTTGCGGTATGAAAAAAGAGCTGATTTTTGTCATAAGCTGTATGAGCGGGGGCGGAGCCGAGCGCGTCGTGTCTCTGCTATCCTCCGGTGCGGTAAAGAGCGGATATGACGTTACGCTGATGATAACGGGACAGCCGATGAGTGAAGCGAAGCTTTCCGATATCGATAAAAATATAAAAGTAATCTCGGTTCCGGATTCGATTAAAAGCAATGCAAAAATGAGTTCGGACACTATAATGCTTTACGCACGAGCGGTCGGAAAACTTACAAAACAGTCCGATAAGAGCCGAATTTTAAAGTACGAAGCCCGCAATTACGATAAAATATCATTCATGCGCTCGTTTTTCAAAGCTCATAAAAACAGCGCGGTCGCTGCATTTTTATATGATTCGATTTTTTTATCCCTGCTGTCGGTAAATAAGACAAACCGTCTGATTATTTCCGAACGCGGAGACCCCGAGCAGACGACGAGCGAGACTGTGAAGTCGTTTATAAAAAGCGAATTTAAAAATGCCGACGAATTCGTATTCCAGTCCTACGGCGTGGAGGAATGGTATAAAAAGAACACACCAGTGCGCGGTACTGTTATATTCAACCCCGTAAAAAGCGATTTGCCTGAACCGTTTGACGGCGAAAGAAAAAAACGAGTCGTAAACTTCTGCCGAATTTCGTCGCAGAAAAATCTTATCATGCTCGTTGACGCATTCGCTTTGTTTCATGAGCGTTTCCCTGATTACGAACTGTTTATCTACGGCGACGCGGTCGGAAACGACGCGGGGGGCTATATTGATAAAGTAAACGACGAAATAAAAAAGAATTCACTCGAAAACAGCGTTCGTATATTTCCCGCACGGAATGACGTTCATTCGCTTATATACGACTGCGCGATGTTCGTTTCGTCCTCCGACTACGAGGGAATGTCGAATTCAATGCTCGAAGCCATGGCTATGGGTATGCCGTGCGTTTGTACGGACTGTCCCGCAGGCGGAGCGAGAGCTGTAATCAAGAACGAAGTAAACGGACTGCTGACCCCGGTCGGCGACGCGCAGACACTTGCGGGGGCTATGATAAGAATTGCCGAAAATCCCGACTTTGCCGAAATGCTCGGTAAAAATGCGTCGGAAATTCGAAAAACGCAGTCGGTTGAAAAAATAACGGACAGATGGATGGAGATAATAGATGGCTAAAGTCAGCGTTATAGTTCCCGTTTATAATGCAGAGAAGTATTTAAAACAGTGTCTTGACAGCATTGTAAATCAAACGCTTAAAGACATAGAGATCGTCATTGTCAACGACGGCTCGACCGATAAAAGCGGAGAGATATGCAAAAGTTATCTGTCCGACAGCCGTGTTATATATTATGAAAAGCAGAACGAAGGTCTTGCCGCCGCGAGACAGGACGGAACAGAACGCTCGAACGGAGAGTATATGGGTTTTGTCGATTCCGACGATTGGGTCGAAGCCGATATGTACGAAAAAATGTATTCGGCGGCGAATGAAAATAATGCCGATATCGTATTCTGCAACTGCGTGGAAAACGAGGACGGTTACCGTTTTACTCCGGAAATGAATTCGGGCGCGTATGACAGGAGCGGGATTCTCGACGAAATTCTGCCCAAAACGCTCGCGTACGTTTCAAAGGACGGGGGCAAGCGGGCGATCCGCTGGTCAAACTGTCTCAGAATATACAAGCGTTCGACGATATTAAATAACAATATTAAATTCGACAGACGGCTTCGAAGAAGCCAGGATCTTCAGTTTACATACGAAACGACCCTTGCAAGTAATAATTTTTATTACATGGGCGACGATTATTTCTATCATAACAGAGTCGTTTCCGATTCTCTGTCGAGAGGGTATACGAAAAATCTGCACACGCTGTATACATATCTTATAGATGATTTATACGGCATTACCGAGAATTTCAAGGAACGCGATTATTTGGATCAAATGCATCTGCGGGCGTTTTTCTTCATCACCGACTGTATCGAAAACGAATTAAAACCTCTCTGCCCGAACAGCCGTGAGGAAAAAATCAGAATTATAGAAGATATAATGAATGACCCCGTGTGCGAAAAATTTTACGGTCATATACCCGTCGAAAAATTAAACACGTTATTAAAAGCCGAGTATGATTATATTCATAAAAAAGACGCGCAGGGACTTCTCGATTTCGCCGATAAATATAATGCTCAAGAGATAAAACGGAAAAAACGAGATGAAAAAAAACGCGCGGTTATGAATTTTTTAACCGAAAGCGCGGTTGTCGGCACGGTTTATAAAAAATTGAGACATAAAAAATAATTCAGCGGTGAGAAAATGACAGGAAAGTATATCAGACGAAAATTGAAAAAGGCTAATAATCGGATAGAATTAAAAAAGAGGAAAATTCTGTTCAAAATAAGAGGTTTTTTTATATCTCTGTTCGTCTCCCGGCTCGACTTTTCCGTCATCTCCAACAACTGCCGGGGCGGATGGGTTTACAGGATTCTGAAAACGCCGTATCTTTCTCCGACCGCAGGATTGTTCTTCATGGCGGAGTTTGCAAAGCTCCCGTTTGATAATAAAATACTTATAAACAACAGAAAAGATAAAAAGTATGACTGTGAAATATACGCGCATTTGGAGTCGGACGAATACGGAATAATAAACGACACACAGCCGTTTCCGGGCAAGGTCAATATTATAAAAATACTTAATAAAAACCGGTTTGCTGCCCTGACGGCGGACTGAAATGATATAACGGAGTGTAATTGTTGTATGGAAGAACAAAAATGGACAGCGGTCGTAAGATCGGATCATAGGTTATTTGACGTTGATGTTAAGGGTCTGAAGTACTGCAGAGATCTTATATACCTGCTCGTCAGACGAACGTTCGTCGCAAAATTCAAACAGACGATTCTCGGTCCCGCGTGGGCGATAATTCAGCCGTTTCTGACGACGGTCGTATATACCATTATTTTCGGAAGCATCGCAGGGCTGGGCGCGGCCGGTGTTCCTAATTTCATATTCTTTCTTTCGGGCAATATACTTTGGCAGTTGTTCGCAAATACGCTTACGGATAACTCGGGCACTTTTATAAACAATTCCAATATATTCAGCAAGGTTTACTTTCCCCGTCTTGCCATGCCGATAACCTCCGCGTTATCGCAGTTTATCACGTTTTTTATTCAATTCGCGTTTATGCTTATTTTTCTTATTTATTACGCTGTTAGGGGAATGGGCGTTCACCCGAATTTATACATACTCATGACGCCGATTGTTCTTATTCAGACGGCGGCTCTAGGCGCAGGATTCGGAATTATCATATCGTCTCTTACGACGAAATATAAAGACCTTAACATGCTCGTAAGTTTCGGCGTGAGTCTTTGGTCGTATGCCTCGCCCGTCGCGTACGATATGTTCAGCCGTTCGACGCTGGCCGCTAAAGAGCCGATATATTATCTATATATGTTAAACCCCATAACGCCGATAATAAACGTTTTCAGATACGCGTTTCTCGGCACGGGAGAGATTGACTGGATGTTTTACGCGATAAGCTGGGTGACAACGTTAATCGTTTTGTTTATCGGCGTACTGCTTTTCGGCAGAGTCGAAAAAACGTTCCTTGATACGGTGTGAGGTGCATTATGGAAGAATTGGCTTTAAAAATAGAGCATGTTTCAAAGGAATACAGACTCGGTATGATTGGCGGTGCGACGCTTAAGAGAGAGATACAGTCAAAGCTTGCGCGTCTTATGCATAAAGAGGATCCGAATTTGAAAATCGGCGAAACCGCGCACGGTAAAAATGAGAGATTTTTAGCCTTAAACGACGTTTCATTCGATATAAAAAAGGGCGAGACGATAGGCATTATCGGACAAAACGGCGCGGGCAAGTCCACTCTTTTAAAACTTATCTGCCGTGTTACGGCTCCTACAAAGGGAACCATATACATGAACGGCAGAATCACGAGCATGCTTGAAGTAGGTACGGGATTTCACCCCGAATTGACGGGACGCGAGAACGTATATTTAAACGGCGCGATACTCGGCATGAACAGAGCCGAGATAGATAAGAAATTCGACGAGATAGTCGAGTTTTCGGAGGTTGGCCAGTTTATCGATACGCCGGTAAAGAGATATTCGTCCGGTATGAAGGTTAAGCTTGCGTTCTCCGTAGCTTCGCACCTTGACAGCGAGATAATGATAATGGACGAGGTTCTCGCCGTCGGCGACGTTAACTTTCAGAATAAATGCATAGACCAGATGAAAAAGGTCGCGTCCGAGGACGGCAGAACTATACTGTACGTAAGTCATAACATGGTTACGGTAAAGGCTCTGTGCGACAGGTGCGTCGTGCTGTCTCACGGCAAGGTCGTATTCGACGGCAATACGGAGGAAGCGATATCCGTATATATGCAAAATAAAGATTATGAAAACGCTGTGTATTTTGACACGTCGAACGATAAGAGAGCAAAAAAATGTTTGAGGACGCATACCGTTCAGAGCGTTGAGTACCCGGGTATGCAGTCTAATCATTTTTCATACGGAGATAAATTCCCGTTCAGAGTTACGTATAAAAATGATGAGTCTACGCAGTCCGACACTCTTAAAATGAAGATGGTTATAAACGTCATAGACACGTCGCCTGTCGGAGTCGTGTTCTGCGGAGAACTTAAACATAACGCAGAAATTAATACCGCCGATTTTACGTTCGACACGTCATACCTTGTTCCCGGAAAGTATAAAGCCGACATAATCCTGTACAACGAGGATGTTTCGGGTAACGTTACGTATTATGACAGAGTCAACGGAATAAGATTCGACGTCGAACATTCCGATGATTCGATAAAATTAAAACACTGGTTTAAGGACTGGGGGCACGCGGTGCTTCCGTGCGTCGAGTCCGCAGAGTGAGAGGGGATAAATATGTCACAATTTAAAGATAAAACGCTTCTTATCACGGGCGGTACGGGTTCGTTCGGCAACGCCGTATTAAACCGCTTCCTGACCTCGGATATCGGAGAAATCCGCATTTTTTCGCGCGACGAAAAAAAACAGGACGATATGCGCCATGATTTTCAGGCGAGGTTCCCCGAGTTTTCAGATAAAATCAAATTCTATATAGGCGACGTCCGCGATCTATCCTCTGTAAGGGGAGCCATGCACGGCGTAGACTACATTTTCCACGCCGCCGCGCTAAAACAGGTTCCGTCGTGCGAATTTTTCCCGATGGAGGCTGTCAGAACGAACGTAATAGGCACCGATAACGTTCTCACCGCAGCGATCGACGAGGGCGTAAAATCCGTTATCTGCCTGTCGACGGACAAGGCTGCATACCCGATAAACGCGATGGGTATAACCAAAGCTCTCGAGGAGCGCGTCGCGACGTCGAAATCGCGTACCGTTTCGCCCGGCAAAACAAAAATATGCTGTACACGCTACGGCAACGTAATGTGTTCGCGCGGTTCGGTCATCCCGCTGTGGATAGAGCAGATAAAGAACGGTCAGCCTATTACCGTTACGAATCCCGACATGACGAGATTCATAATGTCGTTGGAGGAAGCGGTCGAACTCGTCATATTTGCGTTCGAAAACGCTCAAAGCGGTGACATTCTCGTTCAGAAAGCCCCGTCGTGCACTCTTCATACGCAGGCGAAGGCAGTATGCGAGCTTTTCGGCGGCAGCGAGAACGACATCAAAATTATCGGAATCCGCCACGGCGAGAAGATGTACGAAACGCTCCTTACAAACGAGGAGTGCGCGCACGCGGAGGATCTCGGAAACTTTTACAGAGTTCCCGCAGACAACAGGAGCTTGAATTACGATAAGTTTTTCACCGCCGGCGAGGCGCAGAGAAATACGCTGACCGAATTCAATTCAAACAACACGACGATTCTCGACGTTGAGGGAGTCAAGAAAAAACTGCTCGAATTAAGATATATAAGAGAAGAACTCGAAAAGCTCGGCAGACTTTAATAATATTCGGAGAAGAATATGGAATATAATATTTCTTTTAAAAATAACGGAAAACTGAAATTGCTTATAATCGTCGGAACGCGCCCCGAAATCATAAGACTTTCGGAGGTTATCAAAAAGTGCCGAATGTACTTTGATACGATTCTTGCTCACACGGGACAGAACTACGATTATAATTTAAACGGTATATTTTTTAAGGATTTGGGTCTTGACGCGCCGGAAATTTATCTCGACTGTGCCGCCGATAACCTCGGCGATTCCATGGGAAATATTATTTCCTCGTCATATAAGCTGATGAGAGAGATTAATCCCGACGCTCTGCTGATTCTCGGCGATACGAACAGCTGTCTTTCCGCGATTTCGGCAAAACGGCTTCACATCCCGATTTTTCACATGGAGGCGGGCAACCGCTGTAAGGACGAGTGCCTGCCCGAGGAGACAAACAGGCGTATCGTCGACATAATTTCCGACGTAAACATAGCGTACACCGAGCATGCGAGACGGTATCTCGACGAGTGCGGACTGCCTAAAGAGCGCACTTTCGTATCGGGTTCGCCGATGGCGGAGGTGCTTGACGCGCACTATGACGAGATAGAGAAAAGCGATATCCTCGCACGTCTCGGTCTTGAAGATAAAAAATATATTCTTCTCTCGGCGCACCGCGAGGAAAATATCGATACCGAAAAAAATTTTACGTCCCTTTTTACGGCTGTCAACGCTCTTGCTCAAAAGTACGATATGCCCGTCCTCTACTCGTGCCATCCTCGTTCGGCAAAACGGCTCGACGCTTCGGGATTTAAGCTCGATAAGCGCGTTATAAAGCACGAACCTCTCGGGTTTATAGATTATAATAAATTACAGTCTCGCGCGTTCGCGGTCGTTTCCGATTCGGGAACTCTGCCCGAGGAATCGAGTTTTTACATGAGCAAGGGAACGCCCGTTCCCGCCGTGTGTATACGAACCTCAACCGAACGCCCCGAGGCTCTCGACAAGGGCTGTTTCGTTCTTGCGGGTATTGATTCCGACTCTCTTTTGCAGGCCGCCGAAACCGCGCTGATGATGAATTCGAACAGAAAAGTTTACACGTGCGTTCCCGATTACACGGACGAAAACGTGTCGGATAAAATCGTAAATCTTATACAGAGCTATACGTCGATAGTTAATAAAACGGTTTGGAGAAAGTATTGATATGAATATATTAGTAACAGGTGCAAACGGATTTGTCGGCAGAAATCTTGTCGAGAATTTATTGAATATCAAAAATTCAAAGAACAGAACGCGTCCGAATTTAAAAATAGATGAAATATACCGCTATGATATCGGAAATACCGCCGAGGAACTTGACGAATTCTGCAAAAATGCCGACTTTGTATTTAATCTTGCGGGCGTAAACAGACCCGACGATACGAGCGAATTCATGAGGGGAAACGTCGGTTTTCTCGAAACTTTGCTCGATTCGCTGAGACGTAATAAGAGCAAGGCTCCGATAATGCTCTCGTCCTCGGTGCAGGCGTCGCTTGTCGGCAGATATGCGGGTTCCGTCTACGGACAGAGCAAACTTGCGGGCGAAAATCTGCTTATCTCGTACGGCGAAATTAAGGGCGTAAAAACGCTCGTCTACCGCTTTCCCAACCTGTTCGGCAAGTGGTGCAGACCCAATTACAATTCGGCTGTTGCGACGTTCTGTTATAATATCGCGCGCGGACTGCCCGTTACAGTAAACGACGAAAAAACCGAACTCGAGCTTTTATATATAGACGATCTTGTAGATGAAATGCTCGACGCGCTCGAGGGGGAAGAACACAGGTGCCGTTTCGACGGGCTTGACGTTATCCCCGACACTGCGGGTACATACTGTTACTGCCCCGTTACGCACAGGGTTACGCTTGGTGAAATCGTGAATTATCTAAACGAATTCGCCGCCCAGCCGGCTACTTTAGTTATGCCTGAAATTCCCGACGGCTCGTTTAAAAAGAAGCTGTATTCGACTTTTCTTTCGTATCTGCCTGAGGATAAAATTGCGTTCGATCTTAAAATGAACAAGGACGAAAGGGGTTCTTTCACGGAGCTTTTAAAGACCGAAAACTGCGGTCAGTTCTCAGTAAACGTAAGCAATCCCGGTATTACGAAAGGTCAGCACTGGCATAATTCTAAGTGGGAATTCTTTATTGTCGTCTCCGGTAAAGCTCTCATCGAAATGAGGCGGATAGGCGATGAAAAAGTTATTAAATTTGAAGTTTCGGGCGAGAAAATGCAGGCTGTGCACATGCTTCCCGGTTATACTCACAATATTATAAATTTATCAAAAACCGAACCGCTCGTCACATTTATGTGGGCAAACGAGCAGTTCGACCCGTCAAAGCCCGATACTTTCGCCGAAAATGTCTGAAATTATGAATCCCGACTCTTTTAACTTTACCGAAAAAGAGAATAACGTTCTGTCTCTCGTTTCGCATGCGCTGTTTTGCTCCGATATGCCGAATATAAAAAACGGGGATATAGGCTCTGTGTGGCAGGAAGCTTACGCGCAGGGCGTGTCGTCGCTTGCGTTTTCGTCGTATAAAATCGACGGCGAATCGAATGATATCGGCGTGATAAGGCGTATGATGCGCTCAAGACTCGTGCGAAACGTCGCGGTCGATTCACAGCACGCGCGTCTTCATGAGCTGATGACAAACGCGGGGATAGATTACGTTATTTTAAAGGGTTACGCTTCGGCTTACTATTACCCCGACCCTCTTTTAAGGGATATGGGCGACGTCGATTTTATGGTAAAGAGCGAGGATATCGAAAAAGCTTCCGATATTCTCGTTTCGGACGGATTTAAAATGTCGCACGAGGGACACGGCGTTCATATTGTTTTCGAAAAAGGGGACTGCCGTTACGAGCTTCACCGCGAACCGTCCGGAATTCCGAAAGGAGAAACGGGCGAAATTATAAGAAAATATTTTGACGATATTTTCGATAAATCCGTTTTGATAAACACCGATTTCGGCTCTGTGAAAATCCCGTCCGCGTTTCATCACGGATTGATAATTTTAATCCATTCGGCGCATCACATGACGGGCGAAGGGCTCGGATTACGTCATATTGACGACTTTGCAGTATTCGAAAATTCGTTTAACGAGGACGAATTTGTATCGCTGTTTTACGAAAAGCTTAACCGCGTCGGTCTGTGGAAATTTACATGCATAATGACAAAAATTTCGTCAATGTTTCTCGGTGCGGACGAACGCGGATTTACTGAAAAAATTGACGAAAATATATGCGTAAATATAATGAAAGACGTGTTTTCTGCGGGTAATTTCGGACAGAAAAACTCGGACAGGGGACACGAGGCTATGATAATGCAGAGAGCGGGAGGCGAGAAAAAACGCTCAAAGCTCGGCAGTCTGTTTTTTAACGCGAACAGAATCGTGTACGAAAAATGGATTATTGCAAAAAAGCTTAAATTCCTGCTGCCGATAGGCTGGCTTTTCTTCGGGTTGAGATACCTTATCCGCTCGCTTATGGGTAAAAGACCGAAAATAAACGTTTCCGCCGCCGCAAAAGAAGCGGGGAAAAGAGCAAAACTTTACGAAACGCTTATGTTGTATAAAACGACTGAAAAAGATGATCCGCTTTGATTTGCGGGTCATCTTTTTGATTTTATTATACTTATTTGCGTTTTCATTTCTTTTTTCTTATCGCGCATCCATTTTTTTACTTTGTATGCGGATTCTCTTAACAAACCGCCGTTTTCTTCCGCAGGTTTTTTAGGAGCGGATTCGCCGTGAAAACCGAGTTCGTCAAAATCAACGTTAATATTGTATTTTTTAAATAAATCTACGTTGCCCTTAAGCCATTTCCGACGGGTTATTCCGATTCCGTTTTCAACCTTTACGCTGAATGTGAAGGTTTCGGGGGAGTTGTTGTTCTGTTGTAATTATGATATAAGGAAGTTTCATCGCTCTGTATGAAGCGTACGATTCGAAATTCCATATAGTTTCATGGTCTCTGAGTAATTTTAACAAGTAGTCTTTTCTGTATAAATTCGTTCTGCACCAGATTAGATTTTTCTCGTCGATTTTTCTCGAATAAAAATCATTATCCTCGTAATCGTCGGTTTTTATCCCTGTTTTTTGGGTGGAAGCTAGACTTATCATGCCGACGTTCGGATTTTCATCCATTACTTTTACGGCGTGTTCAAACACTCTTGTATTAACAGGCTTCAAAACGAAATAATCCTCAATAAAAAACAAAACGTATTCGGATTCTATATGATTCAAAGCGTATCTGAATCTTTGAGTCCATGTCATGTTTTTATCGTCAGGATGGACGGCTTTTACGTTTTTTTTATTTCCGGTATAGTCCAGCGTTTCGGAATTAATTACAAAATCATACGGACAATCCGGCCACTGTATAAGAAATAACTCTAAAAACGGCTCCCATGCCGATTTATATAAGTCGCATGAATTTATTAAAACGGTTACTTTTTTACTCATTTCTTTTTCCTCAATTGCGTTATCGATGTGTATAAACTATAATAGCCTTATTTGTGTGACAAGTCAATAAAAACGACTTGTATTTTGTAAAAAAATAAGTATAATGGTGTTATGGTGTTTGAAAAATCAGGAAAGGGCGGACGGCGTTTTTTTTGCCGAAATATTATGAATTTGTCTGCAGTTACCTTGTCAAAGACTCAAGCCGGTGCAAACAATGAAAAAAAGCAGCGTGACGCGGGACCGGAACTTCTGTGTATCTTTGCGATGCTGTTGATTATAAGGAAAAATCTTATTGAAAAACCGCTGTTCAAATCCTCTCTTTATCGGAAAGCGGAATCCTTATTTAAAATGCTGATAGACAAAACGCTTAAAAAAGTCGGAATATGAAATATGCCCGCCCTGAAGCCGAACGTTTCGGGGCGTTTTTTTATATAAATTTATTATTTTTTATTTACACTGTGAACTTAAATATGCTATACTGTATAAGTATATAAATATGCGGTTATTCCGGACGATTCGAATTGTTCGTCAAAAATTATCGGAGGCGGTTATATGGTTCCCGACGTTATACCTCAGGTAAAAAATTATACTCAGTCAGACGGATACTACAGAATTCTTGAGAATGAAAATCTCGCGCAGAGCGTAAAGACCGTAATTGACTGCGATATAGAGGGCGCGGAGTCGTATATTTTAAAAATCACCGAAAAGAGCATAACGCTCGCTTCGTCGTCAAACGAGGGGCTTTTCCGCGGCTGGCAGACGCTCAAACAGCTTGCGATGCTCGCGCCGGACGGTAAAATCGCGTGCTGCCGGATAGAGGATTCTCCGAGGTACCGTTACAGGAGTTTTATGCTCGACTCGGCAAGACATATGCCGTCGGTAAAACAGATAAAAAAAATGATAGACGCGGCGGCGCTTTTTAAATTCAACGTTTTTCACTGGCATATTTCAGACGACCAGGGATTCAGATTCGAAAGTAAAAAATACCCTCTGCTCAACGAGATAGGTTCGTACAGAAAAAGCTCGGATTTCGGCAAAAAGCACGTTAATGAACGTTACGGCGGATTCTATACGAGAGAGGAAATGTCCGATATTGTAAAATACTGCCGTGACAGATTTATAACCGTTATTCCCGAAATAGATATGCCCGGTCACGTCTCGTCCCTTATAGCGTCGTACCCGTATCTTTCGTGCGAGGAAAAACCCATCGACGTGGTTACGAAACAAGGTATTTTTCGCGATATTCTATGTGCGGGCAAGGTTACGACGTATTCGTTTGTAAAGGATTTGCTCGACGAGGTATGCGAGGTATTCGACGGCGAGTACATACATATCGGCGGAGACGAAGCGCCTAAAACGAAGTGGCGCAGATGCCCGTACTGTCAGGCAAAAATCGCAAAGGAAGGTCTCAAAGACGAAGAGGAGCTTCAGGGCTTTTTCGTAAACGAGATTGCGGAATATTTAAAATCCAAAGGCAAAAAGGTCATATGCTGGAACGAGAGTCTCAAAAGCGGATTTCTCAGCGGAATTACCGCGCAGATGTGGATGGACAGGGACGACCTGTGCGTAAAATATGCAAATGCGGGCGGGGATGTTATAATTTCCGACTTCTATCACTACTATCTCGACTACCCGTACGGCATGACGCCGCTTGACAAGGTTTATAATTATAAACCGGAATCGAATAAGCTCAGTGAAACCGGCAGAGGGCATATTATCGGCGTGGAAACACCGCTGTGGAGCGAATATATAGATACTGACAAGCAGATGGAGTTTATGTTTTTTCCGAGAATGACAGCCGTCGCGGAGACGGGCTGGACCGAGGAGGAAAACAAAAACTGCGCGGATTATAAATCAAGACTTTCAAAAGTTATTTCAATACTCAGAAAAATGGGAATAGAACCCGCGGACGAAAGTCTGTGGAACGTCCCGTTTTATAAAAGAATTCACGATATAGGAAAGCATTTCGGTATACTGCCATGAAACAGAGAACTAAAAATACGGTTATTCCGCTGACTGTCGTTTTTATTGTAATTATCGCCGTGTCGTGCATTTACGCGCTGTTTTTCAAAACCGGCGAGGACTCGAAAACCGACGTTGCGATGGGTACTGTTATCACCGTAAAGGCGTACGGCAGACATACGTCCGAGGGCGTCGAGAACGCCGTTTCGGCTGTTAAAAATCTCGATTCTCTCATTTCGAAAACGAACGATAACAGCGATATAAGTAAAATCAACGCAGATTCTTCGGCAGACGTTAACGAAAAAACCGTTTCTGTAATAAATAAAACGCTCGATGTATGCAAAGACAGTGCGGGCGCGCTCGATATCACGGTCGGAAATCTGTCCGAAATGTGGGATATCGGCGGGGATAATCAGAGGGTTCCGGCAGACGATGAGATTCAAAAGGGTCTTTCATTCGTCGGATATGAAAATATAAAAATATCGGGTAATAACGTAAGCGTTCCCGCGGGCGTTCATCTCGACCTCGGCGCGTCGGGCAAGGGCGCGGGCGCGGACGAGGCTGTTTCCGCTCTCAGAAACACAAAGGGCGTTTCGGGCGCGGTCGTGTCCGTCGGCGGAACAGTCGGCGTGTTCGGCCAAAATCCGAATTCCGACCACTGGGGCGTGGGCGTAAGAAAGCCCGAACGCGATAATACGGGATATATTGCCGTTAT
>ERZ808240.3426-NODE-3426-length-15479-cov-6.837137_pt1 | contig 15479 bp, 27 predicted proteins | sample MGYA00521084_ERZ808240 | MGnify/ENA primary metagenome ERZ808240 (study PRJEB31516, sample SAMN03275571) | gut metagenome | biome: mammalia-associated habitat; material: feces | host: Papio cynocephalus | place: Kenya | collected 2012-08-06 ... | reverse complement strand
GTTCGTTCGCAATACCTCCAACAAATTCTATTTTCTTCATAATTAATTGACTTAACCGTGATGTCGAGGGCTTTAAAATATCTTATAAATCTATAACCTTTGCTTCCATTTGTTCGTTGAATTCAACTTTTTGTCTGCCGTCAGAACATATAGTCCACTTTTTATCTGTTTCATCTTTCCATCCATTATTAGCAATGATGTTAACTGTTTCCAGAAACCATCCGTCTTCTTTGTTTATATACTCTGCTAATTGACTTAATGTTTTAATTTCACTTGCTTTCATTGTTATAATCTCCTATATTTTATTTGATTAATATTTTTTACATCGCAAAATTAATAATTTATTTTGAAATCGCAAAAGTAATTTCAAAAAAATATTCAGCTTTAATATTTATTAATGTTTATACGCAATTTACTAAAAGGAATTTTAAATAAACAAGTTTATTTAATTTAGCAAGAAAATTAAAAAATATGAGAAAAATAGAAGAAATACTCACTCTTTCAGATGTATATCAGATACATAATCTACTAACATCGAGGAAACAAGGGTTTAAAACGCCTTTAAACATACTTGAAGCTCAATGGGAACCATCAAAGCATCAGATATTCGATAAAAATATAAGACCTTTAAAGACAATAAAAGTACCATCGGGGAAAATAGACCCTACGACAGGCAGGCAGATATATACAGACAAGAAAATTGATGTCTGTCGTATAGCTATTCCTGTTCAACAGTCAATTGTTGATATGGTTGTTTCCTTTATGCTAATGAATGAAGTTACATACAAGGTGTCAAATCATGGGGAAAAATACGAAACATTAAACGAGAAGCAACAGCAGTTGTATGATGCATTAAAACATTGTTTCCATGACAATAAGATGAGGTATTTTGATAAAAGACTTGTCCGTACAGTATGTAAAGAATGTGAGGCAGCAGAATTATGGTATATGGAAACGGATGATAAAGGAAAATTTAAAGGAAGAATAAAAAATCAATTACTTTCACCAACACGCGGTGATAAGTTATATCCTCATTTTACGGACACTCATGATATGGATGGCTTTGCACGAGAATATTATACCTTTGATGAGCTTGGTACTACTTTTCTACATTTTGATGTCTATACTGATAGATATGTATATCAGTATATGAATACAGAAGAAGGATGGAATCTAAAAGATGTAAGACCACATGGTTTCACTAAGATACCTGTTGTATACTATCGTCAAGATGAAGCAGAATGGGAGAGGGTACAGTGGGCTATAGATAGAGTTGAAACATGTATATCCAACTGGGGAGATACTAATGACTATTTTGGTACACCTAAGTATTTTATTCAAGGTGATTTAAAAGGATTTGCCGAGAAAGGCGAGCAAGGAGCTGTTTTTGTTGGAGGAAAAGATACAAAGATGAATGTTCTTTCGTGGGATTCTTCTCCCGAATCTGTAAGGGGAGAAATTGCATACTTATTCAATATTATCTATTCGTTCACACAGACGGCAGATATTAGTTTTGAGAATATGAAGCAGTTAGGGAACAATACTTCTGGTGCTGCAATACGATTAATGTTTACAGCTCCTTACATGAGAGCAGACTTAAAAACAGAGCTATATGGCGAAATGTTCACACGGCGATGTAATATCGTTGTAAATGGAATATGCAATACTGGTGCGTACATAAAAGGTATAAGTCAAGATATTCTTGAAAGTATGGATTTTGAGCCTGTCTTTAAACCATATCTTCCTAAAAATGATGTAGAATTATTGCAACTTATAACTTCCTCTAACAATGGAGCGCAATCAACGTCAAAGCGTCGCGCTATTGAGCTAAATCCGCTCAATGATGACCCTGATAAAGTTATGGAAGAAATAAAACAAGAGCAACAGGAGGCATTCGTGCAGCAAGCAGCCTTTTCGGGGCTTGGCAGTGCGGCAACAAGTAATCAGTCAATATTTAATATAGAAAAAGGAGAGGAATAATAAGAAAAGTATCTGAATGGCAAAGAAACTCACTTCAAAGCAGCAGAAAGAACAACTAAATTATCTGTTTGCCGCTTACAATAAACGACTTGGTAGATTATACAGCGATTACGTCAAACAGCTCACGCAACTTGGCTATGGGATAGATGTGCTTGAAAGTGATGCTCTTTTCAACTTCGACAACTTTCCTAAGTTAAAAGAAAGATTGAATGATATATTCAGCAATTACTATCAGAGTAGCTTATTGTGTTATAAGAACGGTATTACGGACGGCGTAGCTTTAGCATATAGCCATGACAACATGCTGATAGATAATTATTCCATCCTGTCGGGAAAAGCTTTGGAGACCGCAAGAAAAGTAGCTGCTACAACATTTATCACCAATAGACTAAAGTCTAAAGATGGACTGAATCTCGCGCAGACCGTTTGGAATTATTGTCAACAGACAAAGAGTGAGTTTGAAATGGCTATGAGTAACGTTGTTGCTGATGGCTTAGAAAAGGGCTCTTCGGCTGAATTTATAGGTAGACAGCTGCGCAAATATCTTAATAATACAGATATGATGTATCGCCGTTATCACACTATCAAGGTTCTAAAGAACGGAAAGAAGAAAGATGTGATAACTTGGCGCAAGCGTAAGGTTATTGATGGTAAGGTTCGCTTTGTAGAAGAGCCATTGGAGAAAGTGGGTATGGGCGTTTATCGCTCAGCGAGGAAGAATGCTTTACGTGTCGCCAGAACCGAGATAAATGCAGCATATCACAAGGCGAGAAATGAGCGTTGGAGAAAAGAACCTTTTGTTATAGGACAATGGATTCATGTATCTCCACAACATGCCATTGAAGATATATGCGATGAAGTGGAAGGAAGATATCCAAAGGATTTTGTGTGGACTTCTTGGCATCCAATGTGTATCTGTACCTCCGACCCGATAATGATTGAGGGTAAGGAAAAGGAGCAATTCTACAAGCGACTGATGGCTGGCGAAGATATGAGCAACTATGTATCTCCTTACCTCGTTACTGATGTGCCAGAAACCTACAAGCAGTATATACGTGACAACTCAGAGGCTATCGTAAGGGCAGGAGAAAGAGGCAGACTGGCTTGGCACTTGCAAAACAACACAAAGTATTGGGCAGGACTAATGAGTGTCGCAGACCTAAAGAAAATAGGCATTTCGACCATTTCCCAAAAGGAAGCTATCATGGAAGCGGCAAAGATTCGTCATGCTCAGCGCACAGAAGAACAAATTAACAAGATACAGAAAAGGTGGAATAAGCATAGAAGAAATTACTATAATGGTCTTGTGGATGATTTGCTTAATGGTAAATCTGTTGATGATATTAAGAGCAATGACCTTTTTGAACGTTATTACGCTATCCGTTATGCTATCACGGATAAGAAAGGTAGTAAAGAAATTATGCGACTGTATAATCACTTCAAGCAAGGCTATGAAACGAAGCTCGCTTGGACTGACCGCAAGGTGGCAATGAATGTTTTGAAAACCGCTCAGAAATATGGCGAAACAGATGTTTCTAAGGTTCAAGCACTATTACAAGCGGCTGATTATTCAAAGGCAAGAGAGGCAGCGAAAACGCTTGCAAAGAGTATCAAGGCAATACAGATGGACGAAGCTTCCCTCTCTAAGCTCATCCCTGATGTGAACACTTGGCATAAGCAATTTACCTCACAGGAGTTGCACGGTGTCTATGATGCTGTTGAAAGCAAGCTCGCTCAGTGGCAGTATTTATCACTTGAACAACAACAGAAGAAATTACAATTCGAAGCTTACAACTTCTTGGGTGGCAATATGCACGGAGTACAACAGAAGTATGCGACTTGGGGAGTATCGCAGGCGGCATATATAAAAAAACTCGAAGAAGTCAAAGATGCAATAGATTGGGCAAATATTGGAACAAAACTCGCTGATGTAAAAAAATATAAGACACAGAGCAAGATATATCACCAAATGCTCTATGACCTTGAAGGTGCTATCAATGCCAAAAATAAAGCTCTTGCTCAACAGCTCACTTCCGATATTGAAGCAAAGAGGCAGCAGCTTTTGAATATCAAAGCAAAAAGAGGAATTAAGAGCAATGGCTCTATTCCTTTCGATGTCGATGCTTACACACAGGCAAGGAAGGATGCTGCAATATGGCGCAAATCATCCAAGGAGAGTCATAATCTGTTTGATGCTGAGAGTAATGCCTTTTGGCAAAAGATGACGGCAGATGAGAAAGCAGGATGCATGGGCTACACAGGTGGTAGTGGACACATGAATAGACCTTTGCGTGGATATGATAAAAGTTGGGGGTGGTCTAATTATAAAGGCGTTGGTAACGTGCCACTAAATAGAGAGTACGGCGAGAAACATATCAAAGATTTATATTCAGCACTCGAAAGAAGCGTAACGAAAAAGGATATGTGGCTACAAAGAGGAAATGAAAGCTGGGCAGGTGTAGAAGGTTTCTTCGGCGTTCAGAATTTATCAAAAGCAGACTTGCAAAAGTTTGTAGGAAAAGAGTTTACTGATTGGAGCTTTTGTTCTTGTGGAACAGCAAAAGGCACAGGATTCAATGGAACTATCTTCAACATATACTGTCCAAAGGGAACAAAAGCTTTCTACGCATCGCCTCATTCTCAGTTTCATTCGGAAAATGAGACCATCTTACAGCTTGGAACAAGATTCAGAATAATAAAAGTAGAGGTTACATCATACGGAAACGTATATGTTGATATGGAAGTTGTTGGGTATGACAAACATCCTCTGTTATAAAAAAGGAGAAGGGTAAGAAATCACCCTTTTTCTTTTTTGTAAGTATTCTTATACCACTCTTTAAAGCCATCATTCGTTTGCATCCAGTGGATGTAGCGATTAAATAGAAGAGCTTTCAATGTAGCTGGGACACCATCCGTACTCTCAAACTGACCTAATTTAGCTCGAATATAATCATTAATCCAACTGCTTATTGTATCGAAATTAATACTTCCTTCTTTTGGATTCTCTGATAACTCTACCCAAACTTTCTCGTATTCCCAAAATTTGCTATCTACATTTTTCGGGCATTCTTTCTCGCCTTTGTAATATCGGCAGAACTGTATCAAATCCTCTTTACTTGTTGTCATATTTTCTTCAAATTTAGTTTCAATATCAATCATTTGCGGCATAATATACGCCATTGCTTTTTCTCTTTAAGGTTGCGGAACACTACATATCGCTTCTGATATTTCTTTATAATGTTAATTTATTGCAAAAATAATAACAATATTTCATATAGTCAAATTAATAACATACCTTTGCATTGTTTATTTCTCCTAAGAGGAATGATTAATATTTTTACACGCATCCCAGACGCTTGTCTGGGATTTTTAGTTTGACGATGTGTGTCTATTTCATAACTTATATGTTGCCTGTTAATACTCTTTTTAATTCTCTCTTTGCTTCCTCGGCATAAGCTCGGCATTGGTTAGATATTTCTGTATATCCTTTTCTGTCGTTATCTCGCTCCATGCGTCGGAATGCTGCTACCCACAGGACAAAGTGTTTGATGTGCTCGTCTCGGGTTTTCCAATATCCTTTATTCTTTTCTTCTAATAGTTTCATAATTTCTTCTGTATTTTCTTTAGTTCGTTAAACGTTTTGTCGTTCATTAATACTTGACCGAACACTCTAAACGGTGTTGCTCCTATTGCTTTCCTGTAACCTTGTCTAATGCCACAATAGAGCAAATTTTCCAGTATTATATACTGCTTATTTGTAAGTGTTATCTGTTTCATTACAATCGTCCTACATCACTATAACTATAATACCCATTATCAGTAACTATTATGTGGTCTAAAAAGTGAATGCGCATTGTCTGTGCTGCTGCTTTCAGTTTTGTTGTAACATTATCATCGTCTTTGCTTGGTTGCAAGTTACCACTCGGATGATTGTGTACCACAGCTATAACAGTGGCGTTATTCAAGAGTGCTTCTTTCAAGATTAATCTAATATCAAAAGCTGTTTCAGTCAGTCCTCCAATACTCAATCTTTTAGCTTTTTTGATATGAAGGGAATTATTCATTAATAAAACCCATGCCTCCTCATGTGATAAATTTGCCATGCGTGGTCGCATGTATTCATATATAGCGATGGAGTTATCATACCTTACATCATTTAATGTTTTTTCTACTTCTATGCGCTCATGTAAGGTTATTACTGCGAGCAATCTATTTGCCCTTTTCATTCCTATTCCTTTTACTTGCAAGATGTCTTGTAATGACATCTTGAATAATCCTCTAAGGTCTCCAGCTTTTTTAGCCAGCTCCCTTGCAATATTACTATTGCCGAGTATAATGCTTAGCAATTCTATATTTGTAAGTGTCCCAACACCGTATTCTTCTGCCCTGTATATAGGACATTCTTCTTTTATCATATTCATATAGTTACGTGAATTATAATGCTATTTCTCTTACCACACATACACCGTATTTTTCTCCAAGAAATTCACGAGCAAAAGAGCAAAAGTCAGAACTTTGTTCTATTATTTTTCCGAAATTCACATTATCGGAAACAAAATCGTAAACAGTAAACAGTTCAAAGTTTGTCGCAGCCCTTAACTCTTCTTCTGTCGGACCGTTCTTATATGACAGAGTCCACGAGCAGAGAAATGAATCCTCTAATTTTAAATCAAACACCACGTTAGGAAAAGCGTAATGAGCCATTGCAAGAATGTTGTGACGCATCACTTTCATATACTCATCGTAATCAACGCCCTGGAGTGTCCCAAAGATTCCACTGTTTCTTAGCGAGGAAATTTCCAACATGAGCGGTTTCCATTTAGCGCATTTCTCTTTATATTTAGAAATGTTATTATCAAAGTTTTCCAAAAAATTCCGGTATTCTACTTTCGTTATATTTCTGTAGAAATAGTAATATTCCTTACGTTTCATAATTTCCTTATCAGCCGTTAGTAAACATTTACTCTCGTTGTCGCAAGTGGTTTATCAAGGAATCCTAACTCCTTGCAATAAACTTCTACGTCAACCTTTGCCCCCGTTCCGAAATATCTCCGCAAGTTGCCATGCTCTAAGTCTTTAGATATTTTACGAGTAATAGCCTGTTTCAATCCTCTTTCTGTTGTAAACGTAATCTCGCTATGAAAATCGAGAATGCTCCAATGTTCACCATTGCATGAATAATATAAATTTCCTGTCATAATCTTCTTTAATCATAATATGGGTTATACATATCATCGTGCAAGTCACACTTGCCTAACTCTTCATCCACTTCTTTTGTGTATATCTTAAAAGTTGCTCCATATATCATCTCTTTATCTGAACTTTTGTCTTTTAATTGAGCGTATATGTAGCCATCTTTTTTTTTACTTATTTCTAATGTAGCATCACGTGTAGCCCATCTTTTGAAAAATGCTGTTATATACTTTTCCGCATCTTCTACATTCAAGAATACTCTACATATATAAGGTGTAATGTCCCTTTCATCAATACCTGCCGACTCTTTATGCCTGTAGTCTAAACCTAATACTATATATACTTTTTTCATAATCAATATAAGTCATTTTCACTAAATCCATTAAAATGAAGTTCTTTGTTCTCGTGGTCTACATCAATGTCTATTGCAGCAGACCAATTGTAATAGCTTTGCATTCTTTCTTCAAAAGAAACAGAGAAACGTTTACATGTTCGGTTATCCCATTTAAATAGGGAATAATCTTTCTTATCTCTCGGCATTTCATATTCTCCAGCTCCTCTGTACTGAAAACCGCTTCTCCAAAAAACTTTATAGTTTGGATATTTTGCAAGAAGTTCCTTGCATTTCTTACTATTACTTAATCTGTAATGTTCGTTACTCATTGTCTAATCTCCTCAATATATTAATTAAATCGTCCATTTCTTCATTTTTCAATGATAATATAAAAGAGTCATTGTCTTTATAGGAATATTCCCCATTTCTCTCCATTACATCTTTTACATTCTCTAATATGTATCGTAATGTACATTTTTCACTTATAGTTAATACCATAGCTTATTTTTCTATTTTATACAGATACTGAATATCACCACCTCCAAGTCTGAAAACGGCTGCAGGATAGCCAAGCCGACCATCGGTATGGAAAACATCGTAATACCAACTTTCTCGTCTTATATGCCCCTCGATAACCTCAAGCAACATATTGTTTTCTTTTGCATAATCAAGAATTTGTTTTCCTTGTCGCATATCCAACCTGTGTATTGTCAGTAATAATTCAAACGCTTTCATTTTCTCTCACCTTATAATCATTAAATGGATCTACCTTGTTTAGGAGCTCTACATTGTTCAAAGCTTCGCTTTTGTCTGTGTACGAGCCAAAGGTTTCTATAAGCTTACCGAAGTTGTATCTATCAATAACATATACCATATTTACATCTAATTTAAATTGATAATTAAGATTGCCCGTTAAGCCACTCGCTGAGTTCCAACTGGTCAAGTATGTTCTCTCTATCGCCATAGAGAAAGCCTAACTCTTCAAGGAATTCACGTGCTTCGTCCTTGTTGCGTTCACAGAACATATCAAGTTCAAGATAAATGCATCCTGCGCCTTCCGTGTATATCTCCATGGTTGTCGGGAGTACTATAATGTACCTCACTTTTTATTCTTACTGATGTGAGCAATCTGTTTCTCTGTTGTCTTTTTCATATTCTATTCCTCCGTAAATTTCTTAAAATTACGTCCTATATAAATTCCGAGCACATATCCAGCTGCCGCCGAAACTATCGACACCCAAATCATTATATCCATATCAGAAATAGTTTTTTGCTTTGTTAAACATCCACTCAATTTCTTCTTGCAAGAAATTAATACCTCTCTCGTGTTTACATTGAAGAATACTTCCTGTGCCAATCTTTTCTTTGATAACATCATATATTCCCTCTATATCATTGTTATTCACTTGAATAAGAATATCACCAATGAAAGACATAAAATCCTCGTCAGTCTTCTTTCTTTCTTCAATGCACTTTTTCTCCATTACTTCAGCTTTCTTGTTAAAGTTGGTGTCAAGCTCTATTGGGTAATCATTCTTAATATTCTCGCACATCTGGTCGATATCATTATCTTTGAAGTATTCACCAAAGTAGGTTTCACCTTTGCCGTGTCCTTTCAAAGATTGTAGAATCTGAATTTCATCTTGCTTTTTCATTTTTTATCTCCTATTATTAGTTTGATTAATATTTTTATTTTTACATCGCAAAATTATTAATAATTTCTCATTTATCATAATAATTCTATGATTATTATTAATAAATTAATATATTTTAATGACATGTACAAAGAATAAATAAATATTATATAATATATGATATAATATTAAATAATTTTTATATCTTTGCACTTAAATTTATTTGCCTATGAATCAGATATTTGCAAGTCATCCTAATGAAATTAGGAAATATATAAGAATATATATGCAATTGGGAATATATAGCAGAGTAATACATTGCTATGAACGCTTGCTGTATATTGGAAAATTGCATAAGAATGAATATCTGCGGCTTGCCGTGATATATATAAGGCATGGTAGAGAAAACCAAGCAGAACGCATTATTAAACGTTATAAACTAATATATAAATAATACTATATGAAAATATTTAAACAAAGTTGCTTTATAATCATAGCAACAAATCTTTTGTGTGCAAGCTGCTCTTCTGACAATGACACCGATACTAATGACTCAAAAGTTCTTGATAATACAACATGGACTTATAATACTTTAGGTTATCATAAGACAAGCTCGGTTGCTGTTGATAAGAATAAAACATATACAGCTGTCATAGAAAGAGCATCTTCATTAAAAGATTTAGGTTACACAGAAAATATAAATGAAGGAAACACTCCTGTGGATTATAATCTATGTGAATTGTCAAATCATGAATGTGATACTACTATAACGGCTGTATTCAATTCTGGGAAATGTGAGTTTAATATTAACATTAAAAAATTACATTTAAAAGCTGAAAAAGTTACAATAGAGAAATCTTATAAATTTACCAAAGGTAACTATACAGTTGCTATTGGTAATATGCATCATGGTGTAGAAGTTTATAACGATGCTATATATATGTACACAAATGGCGGCAAAGAACTTTACCTACCTCTTGATGGTAATTGTTGCGCTGTATATGAAAGGAATACCATATATAAAGACAAAGTGCTGTATGATGAAGATATAGAAAAATATAGCTTCACAACGAACTTCAAGATATTAGACAATAAAATTATATTCTCATATAACGATAAAGGGGTAACAAAGACATTTGACGCTCTCATGAGTAGTGATGGGAATTCAATTATTTTTACTCCAAATTCAATAACACATAGTACAGCATGCTTTTATAAGTAAAAAAATATAAAGGAGTCTGGGGGTAATAATCTCAGACTCCTTCTTTAGTATAATATCTTTATATTTCGCTCTCTTTTTTTAGTCTTTCAAAGCAATCAATGGCTCTATGAAAGTTTGGCGATTTTTTTAAGGTTTCGATGAAATCGTGCAAAGAGTTATGCATTTTGATTTCATTCGTCTTAACCCATGCATCATTTACTTTGATACTCACTTTTGATATAAAATAAGTATAGTTTTGAAAATTCAAAGTACTGGCGCATTGAGTTATGGTAAACATTATATCATTACTGTCGCTAATAAATTCATACCCATTTTCTATCTTATAACAAGACCTTGATGGCGTTACGAAATTTTCTCTTATAAGTTTCATACAGTGCATTTCCTTTTTATAAAATCTTCTATCGTAAAGATAAACTCATTCAACGAATGACAAATCTTATATTCGAACCCCAAATTACTCAATTTTGCTTGAAATTCTTTTTGCCTTACTGATTGCACACCTTTTAAGGTTTTTATCTCGACAAAAAGAATATTCTTACTTACTATGATAATAAGGTCTGAAAAGCCTGCTAACACGCCTTCTCCTTTCATGTGTTTAGCTTCTATCGCATTTCTGTATCCTCCATTGGGTACTGCGGCAATAATATAATGGGGATAACACAATCGAAACCACATTATTATTTGCTTTTGAATATTTGACTCAAAATGTCTTGGGGGATGCCGTTTCTTTTCTTTCTTCTCTTTTTTTAAAAAATCATCATATTTCATTTTGCTCTTTGAATATCTCTGTAATATATCTTACATTTTTTGTTCTCATAAAATCCATTACCTTTGTTTAGCGCGTTCCATAGAGCACCTAAACAGATACCTATTTTATCTCGATTACAAATAACCAATTCTGTGCATGATTTGTATATCGCAATAGATGTTTGATTCTTTAATTCTAAGACAACTACTCTCTTCATATTACTTAATTAATGTTAGTAATGCTATGGCTTGATTTTTTTTGATATAGCATTGCCTTGTGCGCATTATATTTCCTTCATTTAATGTGCACAAAGTATTATCGTTGACTTTTATGTAGACGTATACAGTTTCATTTTCTTTGGCTATATAAGGTATGACTTCACTATTCATTAGTCTTATATCATTGTTTACCTTTAAACCATTTTTGATGTTGTCAGGAAGGCTTGTTACTATTCCTTTCAAATTTTGATTCAAAATACGTCCTGTATCTATCTTTACACGCCCCATTCTTAATTCGGTGTCCTCTTTTGCACGCAATATAAACTGACCTTCTGTCGTTTCATTTATGGTGACACTATCTATATCTTTATTAAAATTAGATAGTAATGAACCTTTTTTACTTACTCTTACCATAACTATTTATTTTTGGAATACATCTTTAATATTAGTTTGTGTGATAGATTGTATATTGTACTCTATCATTGATGACTTCATCATTTCTTCAACATTATACATAGCATTTTTTATATTCTTAGCTTGAACCAAGTATAACAATAAAGATTTTTTCTCTTTGCCACTTACCTCATCGTACGATGTAAAGCAAAGTTTAACCTTGAACCATGTATCATCCTTTTCTTTATCGGAGAAAAGGATTTCTTTATACTGTGCCTCATTCAGTCCTTTTAACTCAAATTCTTCTATGAGCAAGTCTTTAGCTGCGTTGATTATAAGGCTTTCGGCTTCGGTAAAACTTAAAGCATCAACAACATATATATCTGTTGTTTTCTTTGTATCACCTGTTTCTGTGGTCTTACTGTAACGAAGTTTGCATTCGTACCATGTTGCATTTTTTATTCTCATATTATCTATAATTTAAAACGGTAAATCATCTTCTTCTAAAGTTTGTGCAAAAGGAGCGTTATATTCTGTATTTTCGTTAGTGAAAGGTTTAATGTTCCCCAATACTGGTTGCATTTTCTTTTCTTCTTCGGTCATCTGAATGCGTACTTCTTTAGGTAGAGATTGTTTAACCATGTGGGTGTCGCCATATTTTGAATCTTTTATCTCCCACGCTGTAAGGTCAAGATAAACAGCTTTCGGTTTACCATCTTCATCTAAACTTACAAACAAATGATTTTCTTTAATAGGTATGACCAAACATTCTAATGTTTCCCCTTTGCCTTTAACTCTCATTACACCTGATTTTTTTAACTTCATCAGGTTTAATTTTTCATTTAAATTTCCCATATCAATATTAATTCTATTAATATCAAGCCGAGTAAAAATAAAAAAACAATACTCGGCTTGACTACGATTAAAATATTTCTTGTTCTTTCATAAAGTTTATCATTGATATATTCTCAGGCATAATCATCCCCTGGTCTACAATATGTGGTTTATATAGTTCTGTTGCACAATTATAGAAGTCCCATGCGGAAATCCTACCTTTATGTTTCTGTTCAACTAATAAATTTTCTGTAAGTTGACATATTTGCATCTGATTTAATGGGTAAACACCTCCTTTATATTTAATTTCTTTGTTAGAAGAGTCTTTTGCGACACGTATAGATGTAAGCATACCAATGATGACATATATTTGTTCTGCCGTTAATATCGTATTCTTCATGCGTTCTATTGTCTCTCTATCAGAAATGAATATATGTTCCGCTTCCGTTAACCACGTCCCAATCTGGGCAAAAATACCATTCAGATTCGTTTTGAAAGTATCACCATGTGCATACAGATTATTTATCTTATAGTCAGCAACGAAACGACCTTCTCCTAACATATTCTGATTATGGCAAATTTTAACCATGCTTCCAAATCCTACTTGTATACCTTTTTGTGTATAACTTATTGCAAGATTTGTAGTCAATTTATCGTCTTCAAAATTACTAAGTTTTATGTTTGCATATACACGTCTGAGTGTATGAGCTTGCACGGCTCTATCACCATATTTCTTCTCTAATTCTGGGTAAAGGCTAACACCAGGTGTCTGTTTGTCTCTATTATTTGTTGCAAATAAATCATAAACATCGGCGTTATATCCATGTTCATTACACATATCTAATACCTGCTGTATCAGTGCATAATGATAGATACCGTGTGGTTGTGAATTATCATCTCCCCTGTTTTCCTTATTTGTTTGAGCTAATTGTTCAAGGGTGATTTTTTGAACCTTATTCTTATCAAAATCAAGAAATTGATGCTCGTTCGTTAACACTACTGGTGTGTTCACTACTTTAGTATTCTCGATAATTGTAGGCATTGTACCAAAGTCATTAATTTTCATTGTTATATCTCCTTATATTATATGATTAGTATTATTATCTTATATCTCAAGCGTGTGTATCTTCTCTACATAGTACTGTGGAGGAATATCATAATTTTCCCCACTTTTCTCATTTACCATCACCCTTCTGTTATACTCTTTATCAACCTCATAGACAATACAACCAAGTTCGCTACCATTAGAACCTCCGTTTAAAAGAGTATAATAGTTGCATAACGATACACGAACTTGCAAGTAATAATCAGGTGCCCCCTCTTTGTCTTTGACAGTTATATCACCTTCAATATGGATCTTTTTAAAAAGAACAGGCATCGTTTGGAAACTTGAACTAACAAGCACCTCATATTTTTGATGCTTATAGTTTTCTCTCTCTTCAAGAGATAATGTAGCACTTATACCAAGACGACTAATTGTAAACTCAATATCATTGAGTATATAGTCAAGAACTCGTTTGCTTAACACTTCTGTAACCATTATTAAATCTCCTATTTATTAGTTTAAATAATATTTTTACATCGCAAAATTATTAAGTTTTTCTCAAATAGCATAATAAATCAGTAAAAAAATTAGCGATATTAATATATTTTATTAATTCAACTAATAAAATTAATATATATTTAATTAAACTTATGAATATATTTATTAATTTTGCACATGAAAAGAGTGAATATCCTATAACATAGGAAAGCTGATATATTTATATATTAAATCACGGGGAGGTTGGGCGTATTTTTCACTCTTTTGCGTTCAATCCTCCCTTTTTATATTAAATGATAAAGAAAATACGATATAAGGTACTTAATTTGCTCTTCGGTAATAAAGACTTACTGAAGGCAATCGCTCTTATGTTGTATACTTATCATTGCATTAAAAGTAATGTTGTAGTTAATTATAATGCTCATAAGTTAGCAAAAAAAATAAAAGTTAGTCACAAAACAGTAACACAGAGAATAAAGACATTACAAGAATATAATTTGTGTCATTATGAAAAAGGTCATCTTATTTTTAAATCAGTCGTATCTAAGCACAAAGATAGGAATATATCGATAGATAAAATAAATTATCTTTCGTTGAAAGATGTTGAAAAATCATTATATGGCATCTTGCTGGTGATTATCCAATCGAGGAAAGATTTCTGTAAGGGTACAATTCGACGAGCAACGAATGGACATAACTATAAAGAAGTTAAATCCGCGAAGCTTATGTTACGGAAGTGCCGTTATGAGGGTGAGTACAAAGAATACGGATTAAGTTACCGCAAGATTGCCTTTTATTTTGGTGTTTCTTTAAAGAGCGCATTTATGTATGTACAGTATGCTGTAAAACAAGGAATGGTAAATTTAAAGCGAAATTTTCAATCTTTTTTCATGCCAAATGTAAATAAAAGAGAAGTGTTTGGTTTTACTTTTACAACAAAAAATTATGGATATATAATTAAAGCAAATACTTATACTATTAAAAAATAAAATCATACGCATATAACTCTTGGTATAAATTGATTATAAAAAATAAAAATATAGTAATGAGAAAAATAAGTTAAGTGGATATAGCTTTAACCACATATATTGCAAAGAAGTGTGTAGCTCAGTCGGTCAGAGCCAAAGGTCGAGGGTTCGAGTCCTTCCACACTTCCCTAACTGTTAATGTTACGTCTTGCAAATCCGTGAGGACGAGCAAGGCAACCGGGGATGGCTCGCTTTCGCGGCGAGCAGGTAAACAACAGCGGCAATTTAATAATACTAATTTGGGTGCAGAGTTTTCTACTATATAAGGGTTCAACTCCCGACATCCCCACGATATATTCATTATCGTAAATTGGTTAATAGATAGATTTTCGGCATCGCGGTACGTGAGTAT
>ERZ808240.3425-NODE-3425-length-15488-cov-5.892892_pt1 | contig 15488 bp, 17 predicted proteins | sample MGYA00521084_ERZ808240 | MGnify/ENA primary metagenome ERZ808240 (study PRJEB31516, sample SAMN03275571) | gut metagenome | biome: mammalia-associated habitat; material: feces | host: Papio cynocephalus | place: Kenya | collected 2012-08-06 ... | reverse complement strand
TTTCCATCATTTTAATTCCAAAGCTGATCAGCAGGACAAGCACGATGTAGATGATTGCCATAACCAGATATGGAATCATGAACTCGTAGCTGTTGCTTCCGATGTAGTTGAATGCCACATACAGATCGGAGGCACCAACAAAGCTGACTACGGAAGTTTCCTTGATCAACGATATAAATTCATTTCCAAGTGTTGGCAGGATATTCTTGACTGCCTGTGGAATGACGATCTTGCGCATGGTTGCCGCAAAGCTCAAGCCCATCGCACGTCCACCTTCCATCTGTCCCGGATCTACGGAGAGGATACCGCTTCGCATAATCTCGGAAATGTATGCACCACTGTTCAAGCCAAATACCATAATTGATACCTGTACGCCTGTCATATGTGCATCCATCAGAGGCAGCAATACATAATAAAACACCAACAACTGTACAACCATAGGAGTTCCACGGAACAATCCGACGTAAAACCGGCAGATGGCATCTAAGACACGTGGCAGACGCTTATACTTCGGAATCACACGCACCGTTGCAATCAATGTACCGATTACAACACCGATGATCAGACCGATGATAGCGATAATCAGCGTATTCTTCAATCCCTCTAATACTTTTACATACCCACGGTTATTGATGAATATTTCTATGAATTTGTCTATTTTAGTTCCTATATCTCCCATGAAATATCCTTTCGTTACTTTAATTACTGCATCTTATTGATAGATGATGTAATACTCTCAGCAGGAGCGGAATCGATAATTACGTAATTGATGTTTCCATTCAGCAGATCCTGTACTGCAAGGGAACCATTCTTGTAACCCTTAGACTCCATCTTCAGTCCCGGGAATCCCCAATCGTCATCACCTTCACAGTAGAACTGACCTGTTGTACCGTTCTGGAAACCGATCTTCTCGTCAGAGCCCTTTGCCTCAAGAATCTTGTTTACATCATCGGCGGTCTTGCAGTCGTCAAACTGTGTATCGGTTGACAATGTGATAAGCTTCTGTGATGCACTGTAATATGGATCAGAGAATGCTACATACTCTTCACGGTCTGGCTTGATTGTAAGACCTGCCATTGCGATATCGCACTTGTGCTGACCAACAGAGAGACATACGGCATCGAAATCCATGTTCTGGATTACAAGCTCCTTGCCAAGCTTATCAGCGAGTGCCTTTGCGATCTCCATATCAATACCAACATAGTTCTCACCATCCATGTACTCAAATGGCTCGAATGCTGCGTTTGTTGCTACAACCAACTGATCCTTGCTCTCATCATAAGCAGCAGACTGTACAGGTACCGGAGTACCATCACCAAAATAACGGTTGCAGATCTCATCAAATGTTCCGTCAGACTTCATATCTGAAACGAACTGGTTTACTTCCTTTAATAAATCCGGCTGATCCTTATCTACACCGAATGCATACTGCTCATCGGTCAGATCTACCTCGATAACCTTGGCAGTTTTCTTTGCAGAATCGCTCTTTCCGCCACATCCTGTCAGTGCTGCCATGCACATAACTGCGGACAATGTAATTGCTACTAACTTCTTAAGTTTCATAATACTTTACTTCCTTTCTTCACATTTACGATTTAATATAGCATCCTACAGCAAAAAATGCAACGAAAGACACGTTTTTTTTGCAATACAATGCATTTTCTGCATAAAAAGTTTATTTTTTTCAATTTTTATGCACGATTGGCATTGACCTTGCAACCATTGTAAGGTTTAATATAGGATGCGGGTTTGAGAAAGACATCGCAGGAGGCATTATTTACTATGGAAAAAAATCTGACAACCGGAAGCGTATTCAAGACGATTTTATATTTTGCGCTTCCTTATCTATTCGCTTATTTTTTACAGACACTATATGGTATGGCGGATCTGTTCATCATCGGACAGTTCAACGGAACCGAAAGCACGACCGCTGTTGCAAATGGCAGTCAGGTCATGCATATGCTGACCGTCATGATCGTCGGTCTGGCGATGGGTTCTACCGTCATGATAGGGCGTGCCGTCGGAGCCAAACGCAAAGACGAAATTGCAAAAACAGTTGGAAACTCCATAACCTTATTCATGGGGCTTTCCATCGTCTTAACGATTGTTCTGTTACTGCTTGTAAGACCGATCGTGCTGCTGATCCAGACTCCGACCGAGGCGATCGAAGGTTCAATCCGGTACCTGACGATCTGCTTTATCGGAATTCCATTTATCACGGCATACAATATCATCGCTTCGATCTTTCGTGGCATGGGCGATTCGAAAAGTCCGATGTATTTTATCGCGATCGCCTGCGTGGCAAATATCGCGCTTGACTATGTATTTATGGGCGCACTCCATATGGGCGCTGCCGGAGCCGCACTCGGCACAACACTCGCCCAGACGCTGAGTGTCATCATCTCTTTGCTCATGACGAAGAAAAAGGAGCTGGGGATTTCCCTTTCCAGACAGGATTTCATCCCAAGCCGTGCTGTGCTCGGCGAGATCCTGAAGATTGGTATCCCGGTTGCGATTCAGGACGGCTGTATCCAGATTGCATTTATCATTATCACGGTTATCGCAAACAGCCGTGGCTTAAATGATGCCGCCGCTGTTGGTATCGTCGAGAAGGTGATCAGCGCACTCTTCATCGTACCATCCTCGATGCTTGCAACCGTCTCTGCACTTGCCGCACAAAATATCGGTGCCGGCAAGCACGACCGTGCATCGAAGACACTGCAATATGCAATCACAATCACATTTACTTACGGTGTGATCGTAGCTTTGATTGTGGAAGTGATTGCCGCAGGTATCGTTGGCATCTTCACAAAGGACGCCGCGGTTGTCGTGCTTGGCACCCAGTATCTGCGCGGTTACATCATCGACTGTGCTTTAGCCGGTATCCATTTCTGCTTCAGCGGATATTACTGTGCATATGGCAAATCCTATATCGGATTCATTCACAACATGATCGCGATCATCTGCCTGCGTGTGCCGGGTTCGTATCTTGCATCGAAGTTCTTCGCGGATACTCTGTTCCCGATGGGACTTGCAGCCCCTGCCGGATCAACTCTTTCGGTTATTATCTGTGTGAGCGCATTTATATGGATGAAGAAGCACGGGAAATTACAACAGGTATAAATCTTTATATATGGCGGATAGATTCGCAGTCATCCACCATATTAATTATGGGAGTTTCATATGGACGAAAAGAAATTATATAAAATCGGTGAAGTTGCAAATATGTTTCATTTGAGCACAGGAACTCTGCGCCACTATGAACAGGCAGGATTGCTCCAGCCGGAATATATCGACACGGAAACTGGCTATCGCTATTATAGCATCCGTCAGTTTGAGGTTCTGAATACGATCGGCTATCTGCGCGTGCTGGATATGCCGCTCTCGGAGATTGCAGATTTCCTGCAGAACCGGGACACGGATATTATAGAAGAAAAACTGGTTGAACAAAAACGCATGATCGAACAAAAGCAAAAGGAACTGCAGCTGATTGCAAGAAAGATTGATCACCGTCTTGAACATCTGCGGGATTCTGCGGCCTCTACTCTGGACGAGATCAAAATCGAAACAGCCCCGGCATGCCGGATCGTTCAAATGCATAGTCTCATGAAGCCAAACAACTATCTCGATCTGGAATATCCCATCCGGAAATTTCAGGAAAACCAGCCGGAAATTCTTGTATTTCTGGGCAAAGTTGGTGTTGGGATATCTAAAGAGCAGATGGAAGCCGGGAATTTCAGTCAATATGAGCTTTCATTTCTGATACTGGATAACGAAGATTCCTACAATGGTCAGGTCGATGAGTTTCTGGCACAGCGCTGCGTATCGATCCGGTTCCGCGGCAGCCATACCGAAGCGCCTGCTTACTACCGGAAATTACTTTCTTTTATAAATAAAAATTCTCTGGAGATCACGGGGTTCTCCAGAGAAATTACTTTAATCGATAATGGTCTGACAAATGATCCGGACAAATTTGTGACCGAAATCCGAATCCCGATTGCCTAGAAGTTCATCTTCACGTCCTGGCGCTTTGCTTCCTCTGCTTCGAAGAATGGCTTCTTTTCCGCATGCATGTTGTTCGCTACAATGCTGCTTGGGAATACAACCAGTTTTGCATTGTAAGTATTGACATTTGCATTGTACAGTCTGCGGGCTGCCTGCAAATGCTCTTCCACATCAGCGATTGTCTTCTGCAGCTCCATGAAGTTGTTGCTGGATTTTAACTCCGGATAATTCTCTGCAAGAATGTTAATATCCTTCGTGAGCTGCTCCATCTTCTGATTGGCTGCATTTTTCTCTGCCATTGTCATGCCGCTTCTAAGCTTGACAAGCTCGGTCAGAACAGTCTTCTCATGTGCCTGATATCCCTTTACAACATCAAGCATCTTCGTAAGTACATCGTAACGCTTCGTGAGTGCCACATCAATTCCGGACTCTGCTTCCTCCACCTTGAGCTGTGATTTCTTGATTCCGTTTGACACGGAAATGTACCACAACACGATACATACCAAAACCACTAAAATAATTGTAATGATTGTTCCTGCTGACATAATAATTCTCCTCTCCTCTTACCACAGGCGCACACCTGTATTTTCTATTGTACATCCCCGATTCGCAACCGGTTTATGATGTCTATGATCACGGCACAGTCGCCCTTGATCTTGTTGATTTCATCCACATAGACAAACGGCTTCTTGATATCGCCGTCAAATGCATTTCCTGCGGTATTCACTGCGACATACAGCTTGTTACCCAGATAACGCAGGGCTACATTTCCTGCACGCCGATGCAGATCTGTCACACATTCCATCGTCTGTGGAGTCAGTACATAAAACGCATCAACCGGATAGGCTGCCATCACCTTGAATTCCCGGTTGAACGATTCGCTCTCCAGCTTCACATCCTCATGATGAAAGCCATTCAGATTTCCATAATACTGGAAATCCTTCGACTGGATTCCAACAGAACGTATATTTGATTTCTGCAAATCAAACACGAATATCCGTCCTTTAAAATAAGTCGTCGTATGCCGGTTCTTTCCGCTGCCCGTCACATTCTTGATTGTGACATCCGACTGATCAAACGAGACGCCTTCATAGGCTCCGTGGATCAGATCTTCGGAATCAAAACAGTTTCCAAGCTTCAACAGTCCCATCTGCTCGACATTCTGTATCGTAAATCCACTTTCCCAGTTCACCTGAACATCGGAAAATGTCTTATTCAATATTGAAACGACAAATGCATTCTTGTAGAGCATCTGATATTCCTTGTTGATCTTCGACATCCTGCCGGATGCGTAAAATATGCAGCCCGCTGCTGCTAACATCGCCCCCATCATCATCGAGCCAGCCAGACTGCCCATGCCCGGTGCACCTATATAGCCTATCATCAATAATACGATCGGAGCTGCAAATAAATACATCGCTTGTCTGTACTTCCTGTGCAGTCCATCGAGCTGATTCACAATCTGCATTGTATCCACGCGTCCACCCCCTCCGTTAAGTTAGTTTGAGTGTATCATGAATTTGTCAAAATAGCTATATATTTTACAAAATTACACATAACCTGCAGGAACTATTTATGAGACCAGTTCCACGATTTCTTTTACATCCTGGAATTCATCCCGTATCTTGTTCATTTCGTCTGTATAGACAAGCGGTTTCCGGATATTTCCATCAAATATATTTTTCATTGACCAACAGGCTATATATAATTTCCCGCAAACAAAACAGGCTGATATCATTTTTCTTCGTTTCTGTAATGTGACCAGATGCTCCATCACCTGTGGCGTCAATGCATAAAATGCATCGGCAGAACGTGTCACACACGTCCGTACATCAAACCGTTCATTAAAATCCACACTCTCCATCTGCACATCTTCATACATAGACTTTTTATATTTTGCAGGCTGTTGAAATGTTTTTGAAACAATGTTCACAGATGCTATATCCTTCTTCTGTGTATCCACCATAAAGATGTGTCCCCCTAAATGAGATTTCACATCCCCGTCCGAATCCGTACACGTTATAATAACATAGGACTGTTCAAACTTTACTCCCTGATAACTCGCCCACACATGCATGTCTGATTTAAAATCATCCCCCATCTCCACGATTCCCATCTGGCTGACCTGTTCTTTTGTAAATCCATGGTTCCAGTCAACCCGCACATCAGAAAATGTCTGATTCATAACCGACAGCACAAATTTCTCCTTATAGATTCTTGCATATTGTCTTTTACATGAAAAACACTGTTTTACAAAATATCCAAGAATCATAAACAAAATGATATTAATGATTGTGGTGTCCAATCTGCGCAATCGAAGCAATATAAATATCGGAAAAATGATAACGCCTTTCATAATATCGACAACTACCGTCACAATACATTTCCTTATATATCCCTTATATTTCTCATGTAATTGATTTAATTGATTGATCACGTCAATGGTCTGCATGCGTTGTGTCCTTTCATTATACAGAAAAAGGGATTCCTTACAATCGGAATCCCTTTCTCGCGCTATGTATGTTCTTATTTCAGTCTATGCATCTCGTTCTTCCATCGGTAATATGTATAGGATGGATGATACATGTTTTATTGATCGAAATCTATCTGTATCACATAAATTCTATGTTAAATCTATATAAAATGAAAGGCAGCCAAAGCTACCTTTATGTTATTAAATCCTGCACAAAAACGATAGGTACGCTCCCAACTATTTGCTCTCTGTAATTTCTTCATTCTCCACCGTCACGAAAATCGGCTCATGGTGCATCGCCGGAAGCAGCACATGCAGCAGATCGTCCATCTTCAGGCGCAGACTGCTCGTATTGATACATGGATGACAGCCCACATATTCATCCTGCACCAGATCCTTATCCATCAGAAGCTGTATATGCTTTTCCTTGTCATTCATCAACCCCAGTACACTCACAGAACCCGGTGTAATATCCAAGTATTCTTCCATGTAGGCATCCTTCGCGAAGGAAAGTCTGGCTACGCCAAGCTGCTTCGAAATATCCTTCGTCTTGAACTTCTTATGTCCCGGTAACATCAGCAGATAGAAGTTCGTCTCCTGCCGGTTGCACAGAAATAGATTCTTGCAGATTGTCGCCTCCAATGCCTTGTCGATCTCCTCGCAGACTTCCATCGTCATCGCTGCCTCATGGTCAATCCGCTCATACCATACATGGTTCGCATCCAAAAAATCATAAGTTCGTATTTCCTTTTCCAGCCTGCCTGATTCATCGGCCGGTCTGCCTGTTTGTCGTGTCATAATCGTTCCTCTTTTCGTATTTTCTAACGGAACTGTACCATATTTCGCTGAATTTGAAAATATACTTTCTATAAAAAAGACACCCGCAAATGCGGATGCCTTCAAACACTATTTCTCCTGTACGTTCTATGTAATTACTTCTTTGTTACGATTGCAACAACTGCAAGTATCGCATTGATCAGACACCAGCCTGCCCAGATTGCAAGATCTGAGAAGCTTCCGAAACCGGTAAATCCTACCAGTGCAGCCAGACCGAACAGAACGATCAAAGCAATATTTCCGCCCTTTTTCTCAGCGTTTCTCGTCGCAACCGATACGATTCCACCTGCAAGCATCAGAATTGCTACCAGTATGCCTGCGGAACCTGATGTCTCGCCATTTGCTTGCAGCGAATTAGAAACTCCCGCTGCACATGACTGAAATGTAACGATGACAAACAAGATCATGGATAAAATGCCGGACACTAATTTCCAAGTTTTCATGAATCTCTTCCTCCTTTTCTTGTGGTATTGCCCCGCGCATTGCCGGTGGCAGTTTATCGAAAACATCCTAACGATTCTCTTCGTTTATGACATTTTCTTCTTTTGTATCCCCACAAGTATTATCCCATAAATCATCCGGCTTCGTTGCCCCCGTAGCAGTGGCAAATTTATCCTCTAATCCTGCACTCCGCTTGTCCGAAGCGGCTGCAAGCCTTTTTGATTGAGCAGATCATTCACGTCTAAAATACTTCCCGGCCGCTCATTGAACGCAATCATTAGGAGTGCATCTCTTGGAACCTTCGCGTATAATTCCGGCATTTCGTATTTCCTGAGTGCACGCTGCGTCTCCGCCAGACTGAATTTCGCCGCATAGCAGATCCGCAGAATCACATCCCTCTGCCGCGTACGCTTCTCCCCGGACAGCAGCTTATAGCCATACCTCTCTGGAATGTCTGCCTGCAGGAACACATACTGCTGGGTGAGCTTCTTTTCCTGCAACAGATTCTTCACATAGATAGAAAATGCTTCGGGATTATCCGTTACACTTTCTTTATTCTCCGCGCAATATTTCTCAAAGTCCGAAAGATGTGTCTTGCCTAAGACTTCATTTAATTCCTTTGTATTTTTCTCCTTCATTTCATCCTCCAATCTGTTATAATAAATCCATCAGACTACCGATTACCAAAGTTGCACCAAACAGCATGGATAATTGATTGACGAAGTATAATCAGAAACCCTGCTCTATAGAAAGGATATACGCATATGGATCTCGATCAGCGTCTCGCTATTTCGTATTATAAACCAATAGCCGCCATAAATGAACCGCATCATGTATACTTAGTTCAGCACCAGGAGACAAAAAAGATTGCCATCAAAAAAGTGCTTGATGTCTATAACCTCGCCGTCTATGCCGAGTTATACCGCAATCCTATCGCAGGTACACCGCGGATCATAAACTATTACGAAGAGGCGGGACTGCTTACTGTCATCGAAGAATATATCTCCGGAACATCCCTGCAGGATAAGATCCGCCATGCAGATATATCGCCGAACGAGATGCTTCAATATATGCTTGACCTGTGCGCAATCCTCGAACAGTTACATCAGCATAATCCGGCTATCATCCACCGGGATGTGAAACCATCGAATGTTATCATTACGACTTATAACCGCGCTGTGCTGCTTGATTTCAACGCTGCCAAATACCATACAGCAGCGAAAGATTCTGATACAATCCTGCTTGGCACACAGGGCTATGCCGCCCCGGAGCAATACGGATTTGGACAATCTTCCCCGCAGACAGATATTTATTCTATGGGGATTCTTCTGAAGGAAATGGCGGAAGCATCGCATTGCCAGAATCCATATATTGATGCTGTTACTGCTAAATGTACACAGATGAATCCGGCGGAACGGTATCAAAGCATCGGTGAATTGCGTCAGGCGTTGTTGGCAAATGGGGGAATCTTTCCTTATGCACATGCCGGTCAAACCTCCACCGGAGATTTATCCGGTCTGTCTTCCAATCGTTCAAATGCTCAAACACAGAACGATTCCGTTACTTCCGCAAACCATATGCAATTTACCCCTCCCGGTTTCCGTTCCAAAACGCCTTGGAAGATGGCGGTTGCTTTGCTCACCTATATATTTCTGGCATGGTTTAGTTTATCCATGAAGGTAAAGAATACCTTCGGTGCAGCACTGTGGATAGAGCGTGTATTCGTGCTCATCATGATGCTTTTTATCGTAGCTTCCATCTTCGACTATCTCAACGTGCGAAGACTCATGCCGTTGTGTCAGCATGAGAAGAAATCAACACGCATATTGGGTGTGGTTGTGTTAGACATCCTCGTTGTATTCGGATTGATTGTACTCATGGCGATCGTGCAATCATTCTGTCCGAATTCATAACTTACCGGATATAGAATAACATGTTTTGGACATAAAAAATGCCACCGTAAAGGTGGTATTTTTATTTTGCCGTTTGTTATTTATTTTTCTTTTTTATCATATAAATATCTTGAAAGTGAAGTTCAGTCAGGAATTTCGCTAGTTCAGTAAATATTCCCCCATTCCCGCAGCAAATATTGTATACTGCTAGCAGATTTCAACGGCACTAAAAATCACACATTCCACGAAATCAAAAAGACCGAAACTGTCACTTATTCTCCCTTCTTCTCCAAGGTCAAATGCGGGTTCCCGCTCTGCTTGTTCCCCAAGCTTCGCTTCGTGCAGTTTCGGAATTAACAACTTCTATTTTCTGTCTTTTATCTATGTTACATTTCTGAATTTTCACAATACATTGCCGCCGACTCCGCAAAAGAACCGACGGCAATTCTTTTTACCACATAGAAAATATGTTTCGAACACTACTCCATATTCAAATATGTTTTTATTTCTCCAATAATCTCTTTTGCAATAGTAACTTGATTTACTGTATCTAATTTGCTGGCAATGTAGAAATCATCATAATCACTTTTATGGCGAATAATTTCCAGCTTGGATATTTTTCTTCCTATATCTCTTGAAAAAACATCTTTATTTACATAGTTCTTATTAAAATATGCAATCACATCCTTGTGTTTTTTGAATGCAACTGGTTCCATAGATAAAACTGCATCAATTGCATGGAATACTGCATAATATGCTCTATTATTTGCAGCTCTATATTTATCTGCACCCAATAAAATATCTGCTGATTCCAAATCATCAATAGCTTGTGCCAACTTATTCCGTGCTATATCTTCGTAACTTCCTGTATCTTTATCCATTAGATCGTAACCCCCTCCCGATCCACATTCTTGTAAAACATATATGCATTTTTCCAATATTCAAACTGGTCTATATTTTTTACAATTGGCATAATTTCCGTTCCATATTTACAATTAAAATCATAGGTTAAATCATCCACCTTATTTTCATATTCAACCAAGCTATCATCCGAGTCATTCACAAGAATCATAATATCTATATCCGAATCCTGATGAAAATCTCCACGAGCATATGATCCATACAAAATTATTTTTACCAAATGCTCTCGTCCTAGTTTATCAATCTCTTCTTTGTATAACTCTAATAAGTCCTTAATCTTGTTCGGCATATACTCACCCCCATTCTTATTTTTAGTATATCCATTTATTTTCTAATCGTCAATCTGTATTATAACATTCTCAATAGCACTTTTTGACTCAAAATTTCCCTTCTGCCCAAATCCATTTTTATTATTGTTTTGTCTTTTTTATCATATAAATATCTTAAAAATGAAGTTCAGTCAGGAATTTCGCTAGTTCAGTAAATATTCCCCCATTCCCGCAATAAATATTGTATACTGCTAGCAGATTTCAACGGCACCAAAAATCACACATCCCACGAAATCAAAAAGACCGAAACTGCCGCCTTGTTCTCCCTCTTTTCAAAGGTCAAACGCGGATTCCCGCTCTGCTTGTTCCTCAAGCTTCGCTTCGTGCAGTTTCGGAATTAACATCTTCTATTTTATTTCTTTCATCTATGTTACATTTCTGAATTTTCACAATACATTGCCGTCGGCTCCGCAAAAGAACCGACGGCAATTTTCTTTTATTATTTATTATCTTGTTTCTTACAATACGCTTCAACCATTTGAATAAATTCTTCCGCAATCACTATCTGCTCATCCGCTTCTTCTTTTGTAGCAATATAAAAATCATCATAATCGCTTGCGTGTCTAAGAATTTTTGCAGATTGCAAATCTTCTTTTGCAGCATTAATTCTATATAATACCAAATCTTTTTGTGTTCCAATTTCATTATGCTGCATACAATGTCACCCCTTCTTTATCAACATTTGTATAAAAATGATAATTTTCTATCCACTTATGAAAATGCTCTTCACTCTTCGCGATTGGCTTAATGTCTGTATCATAGTCCATGTTAAAATCAAAAGTCATATCTGAAAGTTGATGTCTGTATGCCTTTATATCCATATCTGACAAATCTAGCAATATCATAATATCAACATCTGAATCAGAATTATAATCGCCTCTCGCGTAAGATCCATATAAAATTACCTGTCTCAAGTGCGTTCCATATATTTCATGTACATTCGAAACATACTTTTTGATCAAATTCATCATTGTCTGTGACATACTAACACCCCCATTCTTATTTTTAGTATATCCATTTATTTTCTAATCGTCAATCTGTATTATAACATTCTCAATAGCACTTTTTGACTCAAAATTTCCCTTCTGCCCAAATCCATTTTTATTATTGTTTTGTCTTTTTTATCATATAAATATCTTAAAAATGAAGTTCAGTCAGGAATTTCGCTAGTTCAGTAAATATTCCCCCATTCCAGCAACAAATGTTGTATACTGCTAGCAGATTTCAACGGCACCAATAATCACACATCCCACGAAATCAAAAAGGTCGAAACTGCCGCTTATTCTCCCTTCTTCTCCAAGGTCAAATGCGGGTTCCCGCTCCGCTTGTTCCCCAAGCTTCGCTGTGAGCAGTTTCGGAATTAACGACTTCTATTTTCTGTCTTTTATCTATGTTACATTTCTGAATTTTCACAATACATTGCCGCCGACTCCCAAATGGAACCGACGGCAATTCTTTTTACCACATAGAAAATTTACACCATTTCATCTATGAGCGTGATTGCTTCCTGAATCATCTTGTCACAATGTTCCTTCTTGTTACCACCCTTCGCCGCATTTGCGCGAAGCAGATCCACACAGTTCACCATGCCATCATGATTCTCCGCAATCTTCCTACGGAACTCATTTACCTTCGCCGGATTCTCAACACCTTTGGCACCAAGTACCATCAAGCCACCGGTGATTGCGCCACAGATACCACCGCATTTCATACCACCACCGAAATTACAACCAAGCCCTGCTGCCATTTCTTCCGAAATCCCCATATCCTCAGCATAACAACGCATAATCGTCTGGGAACAGTTGCTTACCATCGGTGTTTCGTTTCGAAGCTCCATTGCTTTTTCTATATGTTTATTCATCGCAAACCTCCATCCGCCTTTGTCACTCAACATGTCTCTTATCGTAGTAGCTTATCTGATACTCATTTTTAATAATTTTATCATGATAGCTCAATCATTTCTATACATTTTCGATTATATCTTTTTTTCATAGTATTTATCATTGAATCTCTTCTAAAATAGTGTTATAGTAATAACAAGAAGAGCACCCACTCCAAAGTGGATGCTCCCGAATTGGTTATTTGGTCTTAAGACCGCGCCTCTTCTGTTGGCAGACAGGAGAGGCATTTTTATTTCTTCTTGTTTCTCTTATCGAGAAAGGCAAGAAACGCTACAATCAAACTTCCAAAGGCTATGAGCAGGCTCAATATGCCTATAATTACCGAGATAATTTCGAAAGCTGTCATACTAACGCACCTCCCTTCCTATGTAATCCAATAAACTGGTATAAGCCCGGGAGGCTACCACCCTGTCATGGGTACTCTTCTTACGTGTTCACCACGCAATTTTATTATACCATTTAGTATAAATCATATCAATCTTTTTAGAACATTTGTTCTATTTTTACTGTTCATTTTATCAATGAATTCTTTATATTTATTTCTTCTTAATTTATTCGGAAAATTGTGCAATTTTTCACTAGTTTCAAACTTAAATCAAATAAAATCAAAACACTTTAAAAGCATAACATCAACTACCTATCTTCACAGACTTGGAAAATGAAGAATTTTAAATAATAACTCTCGTCTGCTGCCCACAGAATTGGATGGTCTGGTGCCTGCTGCCGGAATTCCACCTGGCGAAGGCGCTTGTGTACGCTGGTTGCTGCCTGACCAATCACCTTCGTGAACAACTCCTGTGTCATGAAATGGGAGCAGGAGCAGGTTGCAAAATACCCGCCATTTTTCACAAGCTGCAAACCTTTCCGGTTGATTTCTCGGTAGCCCTTGATTGCATTCTTGGTTGCTTCGCGCGACTTGGTAAATGCTGGCGGATCTAAGATCACGACGTCAAACTGCTCACCTGCCTCAGCAAGCTTTGGAAGTTCGTCCAATACATTTGCCACTTCAAAATGTACAGCGTTCTCCAGATGGTTGAGCTTTGCATTTTCGCTCGCCTGTTCCACTGCAAACTCTGAAATATCGAGTCCAAGCACATCACTCGCCCCGGCATAACCACAATTTAATGCAAAAGTTCCCATATGTGTAAAGCAGTCAAGCACACGCAATGGTGTCTCCTGCTCTCCTCTGGTCAGACCTTTGATCAATGTCTGCATGGCAAGGCGGTTGTATTTCTGGTCAAGGAAGAATCCTGTTTTCTGTCCATTTGCCACATCGACCTTATAATGCACGCCGTTCTCCACGATCTCAACGACCGGATTGAACTCCGCACCGATGCATCCTTTATATGGAGCAAGTCCTTCCTTCTTGCGCACCTTCGCGTCACTCCGCTCATATACGCCGCGGATCTTGACACCATCCTGCGCCATAATATCTTTCAACAAATCCACGATTTGTTCTTTATATAAATCAATGCCAAGCGCGAGGGATTCCACCACAAGCACATCTGAGAACCGATCAATTACAAGTCCCGGCAGGAAATCCGCCTCGCCGAAGATCACGCGGCAACAAGTAAGATCCTCGCCCTGCATTACAGCCTTTCTATATTCCCAAGCATTCTTTACCCGCATGCGGAGAAACACCTCATTGATATCCTGTTCTGCATCTCTGGTCAGCATCCGCACAGTGATTTTTGATTTCCGGTTGATGAATCCGCGACCCATCGGATATCCATCGAAATCGCGCACGATCACGATATCGCCATCTTCCACACTTCCCATCACGCTCTCTATCTCATTGTCGAAGATCCAGAGTCCACCTGCCTTGATGGTACGACCTTCTCCCTTTCGTAAATTTACGACTGCTTTCGGTTCCACTTGTATTTCCTCCTGATTATATTCCAAGAATTATCGATTATGGTTTTCTTGTATTTCATATGTACCTTGGTTGTTTTCTTGTTCGTTTCTATTTCTTTCCTATGGTATCACAGAGTGATTTGTTTCTCAATCTATACTTTCTTTTTCTCTATCTGCTTCCGTTGGAGTATTTTCCCTTTTTCAGACTTTTCTCCCCAACTAACTTGCTCCTCTCACTCTTCCCGTTGGAGCATTTTCCCGTTTTCAGACTTTTCTCCCCAACTCTCCATCCACAATTGATAAATTTTCCCAACATATGCAAAAAATCCTCTAAATAGTTTGTATAAGCTAACTTTTTGCGTTATAATAACCACGGCAATTAACCAAATACATAAAACATCCAGCAAAACAAGTAAAAATACACTTGACAAACCTGTATTACACGTTTATTTTATATGTGAACATATATTCATATGTTCGTGTATGCTTAAATAATTCAAAATGGTTAATGCATTTTGGAGTTTTAAATAATCAGGAAACTACATAATAATTGAGAATCATCATTCTTTTATTTGCACTGCATATAAACACGAATTCTTAAGCAGACCGTTGAAATACATCGGTACTTAATAAGCTGTGACAGCAATGCATTGCTGTTGCAGCGAATTTAGTACCGCTATGTATTGAACCGAGCGAAAGCGCGTCTGCGTAGAATCGTGCTTTATATGTAGTGCATACATAACATACGGATTCTCAATTATTATGGATCTTTCCGATTTAAAAGACTAACTATTAAAAGTCAAGCCAAAAAATGATATTTTTTGAATAAAGTACA
>ERZ808240.3424-NODE-3424-length-15488-cov-38.767576_pt1 | contig 15488 bp, 12 predicted proteins | sample MGYA00521084_ERZ808240 | MGnify/ENA primary metagenome ERZ808240 (study PRJEB31516, sample SAMN03275571) | gut metagenome | biome: mammalia-associated habitat; material: feces | host: Papio cynocephalus | place: Kenya | collected 2012-08-06 ... | reverse complement strand
AAGCTCCTGCATTCTGATCTTTTACACGCTGCACAGGCAGCTGACCGCAGTAAAACAGAATACAAGAGCTTATTTAAATTCTATATAAACACAGGCTGCATCTATCAGGAGCGGTAGTCACCGTTGATCCTGACGTAATCATACGTCAGATCACAGCCCCAGGCTGTTGCTTTTGCATCACCATCATGCAGATTGACCAGAATCTGAATCGTATCCGCATGCAGTACTTCCTTGGCAAATTCCTCTGAGAACGGAATACCGGAGCCGTTTCTGCAGACTGCAAGCACACCTTTTTCAGATGCCAGATTCACATCGACCTTCTCGATCGGGAAATCCGCTTTTGCATAACCGATCGCACAAAGCACACGCCCCCAGTTTGCATCCTCTCCGAACATCGCACATTTGAACAACGGAGAACAGATCACGCTCTTTGCCACGATGATGGCTGTCTCCAGGTCCTTTGCTTCTGAGACTGTACATTCCAGAAGCTTGCTGGCACCTTCACCGTCCGCTGCAAGCATTCTTGTCATATTCATGAGAACCAGATATAACGCTTCATAAAACTGCTGATAGGCTGCTCCTTCTTCTGTGATCATGGCATTTCCTGCCTGTCCGTTTGCCAGCACGCATACCATATCGTTCGTCGAAGTATCCCCGTCCACACTCAGACAGTTGTAAGTAACTTTTACGATCTCGGAAAGTGCTTTCTGTACAAGCCGTGGTGCTACACTCACATCTGTTGTTACAAAATTCAGCGTTGTTGCCATATTCGGATGGATCATACCGCTTCCCTTTGCCATGCCCCCGACATGACAAACCTTGCCATCTACTTCAAAAGAAACAGCAACTTCCTTCTTGACGGTATCTGTTGTCATGATCGCTGTTGCTGCTTTTTCATTGCCGTCTGCTGTCAGTCCCTTTGCGAGCTCCTCTATATGTGCTGCGATCGGCTCGATCGGCAGGATCTGCCCGATCACACCGGTAGATGCCACAATGACTTCTTCTGCTTTGATGCCCAGCTGCTCTGCTGCCAGCTGACACATTTTTTCTGCTTTTTCTTCTCCGTCCGCATTACAGGTATTGGCATTTTTGGAGTTCGCGATCACTGCCTTTGCCTTTCCGCCTGTCTTTGCAAGATGTTCCTTGGTTACCAGGATTGGTGCACCTTTTACTTTATTCCGGGTGTAAACTGCTGCTGCGCTGCACTCGCTTTCGCTCATGATCAGGCAGAGATCATTTTTATTCTGATCACTGTTCAGTCCGCAGTTAAGTCCGTTTGCCAGAAATCCTTTTGCCGCGCATACGCCGCCGTCCGTAAAAGTAAAGCCTTCTTTTCCAATCAGTTCCATTTTTGTATCCTTCCCTTTCATTTCTATCATTTTATCAGACTGTTTTCTTTCAGTTCCCGTAAGTAAATATCTCTGTACTGCTCAGCTGCGCACTGACATCGGTAAGCTGGGCAACAAAAACTTCTTCGCCGCCTTCCAGCACCTTATCTGACACCATCAATGTATTCTCATTTAAAAATACCGTGTCCTGTTTCTTTCCATCTATAAAGACGAAGCTGCTTTCCGTAAAGTTTTTCCCCATGACATATACCGAGCCGCCGACCGAAGAGACATCCGTGATCTGGATCGGATCAAAGCCCATCTGCAGATCTGACGGTTCATAGGGCGAAACACCGTCATAAACCTCCTTCTCTCCATACAGCATATCATATTGCAGGATTTTCAGATTTGGTTTGTAATTATCATAATTATGGTACATCTGATGAAATTTCGTAAGCAGCCCGTTATTCATGCCAAGCAGCTTCAGCACATGGGCAGAAAGCTGGTAAGCATACAGATTTTCATTTTTCCGGGACAGATCATAATCTTCCTGCATTTTCTTATTGGACCAGATCACATATTCCGTCTGGAACAGATTTCCGCTTGTCAGTTCTTCTTCTGTAATATCCAGGTTCGGCAGATGATCACCGTACAATACAAGTACGACCGGCTCCTCAAATACATTCAGTGTTGCGATCAGAGAACCTAAGAAGGCATCTGTTTCATGACACTGATTGACATAGTAGGTAAAAGCATTTTGCCGTTCTTCATCTTCCGGTGCAAAACCGCTCACTTTGATATGTTCCTCTTCCATTGGACCGGTTGGATATTTTCCGTGATCCTGTACCGTGATCGTATAGATCAGATCCGGCTCCGGTGTTGTTTTCAAAATATGCTGGATCTGTTCCGTCAAAACTTTATCCTTTGCCCATCCGATCGGATTGTAAGACAGATTTTCCATATACTCGGAAGAAACAAAATAATCAAAGCCCAGATTGGAAAATACCTTATTTCTGCTGTAAAAAGAACCTGTATTGTTATGAAGCACTCCTGTCCGGTAACCCAGTTCCCTGAGGTTGTATGCCATAGATTCACAGGTTTCATCCTGCAGGACCGTTTTGTACGGATATTCTCCTGCACCGAAATAATCCATCGACATTCCGGTCAGTATCTCAAATTCTGTATTGGCTGTTCCCGCTCCGACACTCGGCACCTCTAAAAATCCCCCCGGACAGCTTTTCCGCAGGCTGCTGTAAACCGGTGTTGGTTCTTCCGAATAGGTTACTCCCTGCATACGATTTAAATCCATAAAAGACTCCAGCTGTATAAAGATAATATTTGGCTTTTCTTCTACTTCATTTGTCTTCTGATTTTTCAGATCTTCAAAAATATTATCTACAGTTTCTTCATTATAAGTATCCGGTCTGGAAATGCCCCGGTCAAACAGACTTCTGGTAAAACAATAAACAAAACCATTATCCGCATATGCATCCGGCAGATTTGCGAACTCCGTCTGCAGCCATCCCCTGGCATCTCCGATATGGAGCATCAAAATGACTACCAGAATGGAAATGACCGCATTACAGGCTGCCAGCAGCGGATGATATGCCTGTTTTTTCATATGGATGCCCAGATAAACCAGACCCACTATCACTACAATGATCAAAAGAACCAGTAAAACGATCTGCCATACCGTCAGATAAATCCCCATGATCTCAAATACAGAAGTCAGCAGCGCAATATCCGTTGCTGCCAGCGGTGTGATCCGGAAACAAAGCAATATAGAATTGGTCACCGCCAATCCGATAATGACTACCGTGATACACAGCCATACAAAATCCCGCTTTGGAGCAAGCAGTGCCAGTGCATAAAAAGCAGTCAGTATTGCTGCACTTAACAAAGTCAGGAACGGATGATACCATACAAAACGGAGCCCTTCCATCAGGGAATGCCTTGCCAGCACCTCGATCACAAGGATCAGCAGAACCGAGATCAGATAATTATTTATCATATAGCTTCTGACAGCTTTCAGATTTTCTTTTGTCTTTTGCTTCATATTACACCTTCCGGATCATCTTCCCTATTTCTGTATCCATTATAACGGTTTTACTCCATTTTGCAAGCCAGAGCATGCTACATCATGCATCAGAGATGCATGACATTATAAAAAGGATTTCTCCCGGTTTTATTCCCGGAAGAAATCCTTTTGCACATTCCTATATTTCATTCCCTATTACAGGCTTCTTTCATATCCGCCCGGACATTTTCGTTAATTTCCAAAGAACTGATTGAAAAAGTCCTGCATATTTCCGTAATACTGGCTCTCGTCCTGCTGCTGGTCTTCTGACTGATCTGCATTTGGATCCGGAACGGTCAGTCCGTCTTTTGGATTACCGCTCTGGCTGTCTGTGCTGTTCTTCTGCTGTGCATTCTGCTTTGCAGCAGCTTCACTCTTTGCCAGAGTAACACTTACGGTATGTTCCTCATATTCACCGTTATTGGCACGCATATAAGTAACATCTACAGTCTCGCCTTCTTTGTAGTAGGCAATTGTGTTTTTCAGTTCAGACGCACTTGAAATGGAAAGTCCGTCAAACTTTGTGATGATATCACCCTGTTTGATACCTGCCTTTGCTGCTGCACCGTTTTCCTCTACTGCTGCCAGATAAGCACCGGATGGAATACCGTAGTAAGAAGATGCTTCCTCCGATACATCCTGTACTGATACACCAAGGTAGCCTGCTTCATCTTCGGAAACAACATCTCTTGTTTCTCTTGTCATCAGATTATCCAGAATCGGCTGTGCTGTTGCTACCGGGATCGCATATCCCATACCTTCTACTTCTGCGGAAGCATATTTTGCTGAGTTGATACCGATCAATTCGCCCTTCATATTTAATAAGGCGCCACCACTGTTACCAGGGTTGATCGCTGCATCTGTCTGGATCAGCTTGGATGTCACATTATCGATCGTAACCTCTCTGTCCAGTGCGGAAACAATACCTGTTGTAACACTCTGTCCGTAACCGAGTGCGTTACCGATGGCTACTACCTGATCTCCTACCTGAACGGAAGAAGAATCACCGATCGTTGCGATCTTGATATTGGAAAGGATATCATCACTGATATCGGATAATGCTACGGATACGATCGCAAGGTCATTGGAAGAATCTGTTCCTTTTACCTTAGCTGATACAACAGAATCCTCTGAATCATCAAAGCAGACGGAAACTTCTTCCGCACCGCTGACTACATGGTTGTTGGTTGCAATGAGAAGCTCTGTGTCATTTTTTCCTACGATAATACCGGAACCTGCACCTTCGCTTTCTCTCTGCTGCGTACCAAACATACTTCTGACTTCCTCGATTCCTTTTGTAGTGATTGCTACGATGGAAGGCATACAGTTTTTAGCGATATCGGATACGGAATATTCCATACCAGCCTGTGAAACAGTCTGTGCCGCACTTGTTGTTGTGTTTGGAATATCGGTCTGCTTTTTATCTGCAGCATCTGTTGTTTTTTCTGCATCTGCACTTGCCACAGTTTCCTGCTGCGCCGGTTTTAAAAATGTTCTGTTGCCGACTGCTACCACGCCACAGAAGATCAGTGCTGCGCAAAGCCCGAATACCAGACCGTTTAATGCGCTTCTGCCGGTTCCTTTCCCCGGTTTCTTTTCTTTTTTATGTTTTTTCTTTCCATTGTCCTCCGGAATTGGGATCTCCGGATTCCGTTCTACATATGTTAAATCCTGATTCAAATCGTTGTCATACATAATTCTTACCTCTCTTCCTCAAAGTTGCCTTTTTACAACTATCTGTGTTTTCCCTTTCTTTTGCATACAGAATATGGGAAATTTGTTATAGAATTTTGTCAACTTTGTGAAAAAAGTATGTACTTTTCTTCGATCCCAGAAAACGGCTTTTGCTCGAAAACAGGCGCAGAATAGAGCTTTGGCGGCTTTTTCTGTAATTTTTCTCCCATGTAGTGATCAAATTCATAATATAAAAGTGTGTCGTCCACAGAAGAAATTGCGGTCTGTTCCGCCTCTGTCGGGACACGCCCCAGAAACTTTTCATAAATCGTATCCTGCAGCCGCTTTTCAATTTCCAGATAGCCGGGCAGGAACTGCTTGACCGGTCTTGTGATATCTGCCAGATAGGCTTCACTCGCATCATGCAAAAGACATGCCCTGCAGAGGAACGGACTGTATTTCCTGGCAACCGCTTCTTCATAACAATGGATACAATGCTGCCCCACGGAATAAAATTCCGGAAAATGTCCGTTTGCCCGCGTCATCATGGAAAGTGCATGCGCAATATCCCGGATCACGATCTGCTCCGGATCCGGTGAAACCGGTGTGAAATGGATCTTACTGCTTGTAGTGATATAACTGCTCATTTTTCTTCTCCCCAGTTTGTTCTGTAATAATGGTCTCTGTACTGCCTCGGTGTCATATTGGTCTCTTCGCGGAATACATGCGTAAAATGGCTCTGTGAGGAAAACGCAAGCCCTGCTGCAATGTCCGAATAAGAATAGGAAGAGTATTTCAACATATTCTTGGCTGTGTCGATCTTACTCTTTCTGATGTATTCACTGATCGTCTGTCCCATTTCCTTTTTAAACAGCCGCGACAGATAATTGACATGCAGTCCGCAATGATCCGCAAGTGTCTGTGCGGTAACGCGTTCTCCGATATGCTGATATATATAATCAATGCACTGCACCACATTTTTAGAATAGACTTTCTCTTTTTTCAGCTTCTGCATTCTTTTGGCATAATCCATACAAAGCTGTTTCAGCAGGCTGTTCAGCTCCGGGATCGAATGTGTTTCATCCACTGTCTGAATATACATATCGGAAAGGCCGTACGCGGTTTCCGGATCCATCCCTCCCTCAATACAAAAGCGGGTGATCATGGCGATCGATATAATAATATGATAGGAAATATTCCGTACGGGATTTTGGGACAATACACCCATACCGCCTTCCGAGCCCATTCCTTCCGTCTCATTCGCCCATTTCCGTATCTTCTCTACATCTCCCTGTTTGACCCATTCATAAAAGGATAATTCCCTCTCATAGGGCGCATGGACAACTTCCCGTTCCATGAATTTTTCATAATTCAGCCTTTTCATAACAGCCTTCCCTTGCTTTCCATCGCATTATGTCATGATTTTATCATATTTATCACAGATTTGATATCATTTATTTTATTTTCTGCTAAAGTAGCTGTATCAAATGAAATCAATGCGTTGTATATAGTAAACTTTTCAAAATAACAGGAGGTATTTCTATGAACAAACAGGAACTGACAGAGCTTTTGAGCACATTGACACTCGATGACAAGATCACCATGATCCATGGTGCAACCTTGTTCCAGACAGGCGCGGTTACAGAAAAAAACATTCCCGCCTTCATTTTTGATGACGGTCCGATGGGACCGAGAAAAGAATACCGGAAAGATATGTGGATTCCGGTCGGCGGAAACGATGATTATACTTCCTACCTGCCAAGCAACAGCGCACTTGCCTCTACTTTTAACAGAGAGCGTGCTTTGGAAAGCGGTACCGTTTTAGGGCAGGAAGCCAGAGGACGCGGCAAAGACATGATCCTTGCACCGGGCATCAATATCCACCGTTCTCCGCTTGGCGGCCGTAACTTTGAATACATGAGCGAAGATCCGTATCTGACTGCTGAGATCGCTGTTCCGTTTGTGGAAGGCGTACAGAAGTCCGATGTTTCTGCCTGTGTCAAGCATTACGCCCTCAACAATCAGGAGACAGACCGTACAGGCTACAATGCAGAAGTCAGTGAACGTGCCCTTTGGGAGATCTATCTGCCTGCATTCCGTGCCACAGTCAAAAAAGCACACACAATGGGCATGATGGGCTCTTATAACCGCTTCCACGAAGAATATCTCTGCCACAGTCAGGAAATGATCGATGGTATCCTTCGTCAGGAATGGGGCTTCGACGGCATTTATGTTTCCGACTGGAATGCGATCAAAGATACTGTAAAAGCCGGTAACTGTGAGATTGATATCGATATGAGCGTCACCGATGATTTTGACAATTATAAAATGGCACAGCCGCTTAAGGAAGCTGTTTTAAACGGACAGGTCAAGGAAGCTGAGCTTGACAAAAAGGTAATGCACATCCTGTATGTCATGAATGAACTTCATATGCTGGACGGCAAAAGACAGAAAGGAAGCTACAACGATCCTTCGCATCCGGGTAAGCTGCTGCAGACCGCAGAAGAATCCATGATCCTTCTGAAAAACGAAAAGAAACTGCTGCCACTGAACCCTGAGAAACTGAAAAAAGTCGTTGTGATCGGTGATAATGCCGACAGAACCCATGCAGCAGGCGGTGGCAGTGCGGAAATTAAGGCACTGTATGAGATCACACCACTGATGGGCATTAAGATGTTCCTTGGCGGTAACTGTGAAGTGGTTTATGAACCGGGCTATTATGCCTGCGTTACCGGAAATGCATGGCAGGACAGCACTGCACAGAACAGCATGTTCCCGGTCAACGATACGGTATTTGGTCCCCGTCAGGACAGAGTTGTCAAAAAAGAAGAAATCGCTGCTTTAAATAAAACCTATGAAGAGCGCGCGATTGCTGCCTGCAAGGATGCAGATGCTGTCATCTATGTCGGTGGTCTGAACCATGATTTTGATGTAGAGGACAGAGACAGATCCGATTATCACCTGCCTTACGGACAGGATGCACTGATCAAAAAGCTGCTGGCAGTCCGCCCGGATATGATCGTTACGATGATCGCCGGTTCTCCGTTCTCCATGACAGAATGGATCGATCAGGCAGATACGCTGCTGCTTTCCTACTACGCAGGCATGGAAACAGGACGTGCCTTTGCAAACCTGTTATTCGGCGAAGTATCTCCAAGTGGTAAGCTGCCTACAACATATCCGAAGGAATTATCCGATTCCCCTGCACACAGCATCGGACAGTTTGGTACTTCCACAAATGTTTCCTATGCGGAGGATGTTTATGTTGGCTACCGCTACTTTGATACGTATCAGGTAAAACCGCAGTTTGCTTTCGGACACGGTCTGTCCTATGCAGCATTTACCTACAGCGATCTGCAGGTAAATGCACATCCGCAGGAATCGACAGATAAACTGCAGTCTCTTGATATGCTGCCTGCACTTTATACTGTTAAGTTAGCAGTAAGCAACGATTCTGATATTAACGCGAAAGAATCCGTACAGCTTTATATCGCGGCAAAAGACAGCAAGGTAAAACGTCCGGTCAAAGAACTGCGCGGTTTTGATAAAAAAGAAATCGCAGCCCATGCAAAGGCTGATTACACCTTTGCACTGACTGCGGAAGCATTTTCTTATTATGAGGAAGAAAAGCATTGTTACATTGCACCTGCAGGCACTTATGAAATCCTGCTTGGCAGTGCAAGTGATGATATCCGTCTTTCCCAGATAGTCACCCTTTCTGCGGATATCATGATCAGCAGAAGCTAATCCCCCTTTACCGGGCAGCAAGTACTGCCTGTTTCATAGAGGCTACGTAGTCATACAGAGGCTGCGCAGCCTCTTCTTTGTATTCTGCCACGATCTTGACGATCGCGCTGCCTACGATCGCACCGTCTGCAAGTGCTGCCATCTTTTCTGCCTGTTCCGGTGTACTGATCCCGAAGCCGATCGCACACGGTACATCCGTCACAGAACGGATCTTTTCTATGATCTTTGCAAGATCTGTATGGATCTCACTGCGGACACCCGTTACGCCCATGGAGGATACGACATAAATAAAGCCGGTTGCTTCTTTTGCGATTCTCGCAATACGCTCTTCGGAAGTCGGTGAGATCATGGAGATCACATCAACACCGTATTTTTTAGCAACCTCTTCCACTTCTTCTTTCTCCTCAAACGGAACATCCGGGGAAATAAAACCGTTTACGGAAAGCTCCTGACATTTTGCAAAGAAAGCCTCGTAGCCATAATGGAATACCGGATTGATATAGGTCATGAAAATAAGCGGGATATCGGTCTGGCTGCGGATCTGCTTTACCGCATCAAACAGTCCTTCCATCGTAAAACCGTTTGATAGAGCACGGATATTGGCATCCTGGATCACAACACCCTCTGCGGTCGGATCTGAAAACGGAATACCGATCTCAATGATGTCCGCACCAGCTTTTGCCATTTGTACTACATATTCCACTGTTTTGGAAAGACATGGATCTCCTGCCGTAATAAACGGGATAAATGCCTTTGTATCTTTGAATGCGTCTGTGATCTTACTCATGTAAATCTACCCCCTTATATCTGGCAATCGCTGCCACATCTTTATCTCCACGTCCTGACAGGCAGACGATAATGCTGTCATCCTTTGACATGCTGCCTGCGATCTTTTTCACATGGGCAACTGCATGGGCACTTTCAATGGCACAGATGATACCTTCCGTACGTGCCAGATATTCAAATGCTTCCACTGCCTCATCATCTGTCACCGGTACATAGGTCGCACGTCCGCTGTCATGCAGATATGCATGCTCCGGTCCGATGCCCGGATAGTCCAGTCCTGCGGAGATTGAATAAACCGGTGCGATCTGTCCCTGCTCATCCTGGCAGAAATAAGACTTCATACCATGGAAGATACCGACACTTCCCTTTGCGATCGTTGCTGCATGCTTATCGGTATCGACACCCTTTCCCGCTGCTTCACAGCCGATAAGCTGTACGCCTTCATCCGGGATAAAATTGTAAAACATACCGATCGCGTTGCTGCCGCCGCCGACGCAGGCAACTACAGCCTTTGGCAGTTTGCCTTCTTTCTCAAGGATCTGTGCTCTTGCTTCCTGGCTGATCACGCTCTGGAAATCTCTGACGATCATTGGGAACGGATGTGGCCCCATAACGGAACCAAGCACATAATGCGTATCCGAAACTCTGGTAGACCATTCACGCATTGCCTCGTTTACCGCATCCTTCAATGTCATCGTACCGCTTGTGACCGCATGTACCTTTGCACCTAACAGTTCCATTCTGTATACATTCAGAGCCTGTCTGTCCGTATCTTCTTTTCCCATGAAGATCTCACATTCCATACCGAATAAAGCTGCTGCCGTTGCAGTCGCAACACCATGCTGTCCTGCTCCGGTTTCTGCGATCAGTCTGGTCTTTCCCATCTTCTTTGCCAGCAGTGCCTGCCCCAGTACGTTGTTGATCTTATGCGCACCTGTATGGTTCAGATCTTCTCTCTTTAAATAGATCTTTGCACCGCCCAGATCCTTTGTCATCTTCTCTGCATAATACAGAAGAGACGGTCTGCCTGCATACTCTACCAAAAGTCTGTGCAGTTCCTCATGAAATGCCGGATCCTTTTTATAATATTCATACTGTTCTTCCAGATGGATCAGTTCATTCATCAGCGTTTCTGAAATGTACTGCCCTCCGTATATGCCATATCTTCCTTTTTTCATTCTGTACCTCTTTTCCTGATCGTTTCCATCAGTTTTCTTATTTTTTCCGGATCTTTTAATCCGTCTGTCTCCACGCTGCTGCTCAGATCGAGTGCATACGGTCTGAACGCTTCTGCCGCCTGCTCCATATTTTCAGGGCTGATCCCGCCCGCCAGAAAAAACGGCTTTCTGCGAATCTCCTCCTGCAGCTCTTCCTTGGCAAGCTGCTGTAAAATAACGTCCCACGGAAAAGGCTTTCCGCTGCCCATTCCGTTATCTAACAGAATATAATCAGCCTCGGTCTGATATGCCTCCTGCAGATCTGTCTCATCTGTTACCTTTACCGCGCGGATCACCGGCTTTCCTGTCTGTTCCCGGATCTTCCTGAGCTCCTCTTCGCTCTCCTGCCCGTGCAGCTGTGCGATATCAATGATATTTTTCTGTAACAGTCCTATGATCTCATCGGGATCTGCATTGACAAAAACACCGACTGCCCGGATACGCGGATCCAGCTTTTCTTTCAGCTTCTGCGCCTGCTCTCCTGTTACATAACGCTTACTCTTCGGGTAAAAGACAAACCCTATGTAATCCGGCAGATAAGCATTGACACAACTGATATCTTCCTCTCTGCGCAGTCCGCAGATCTTTACCCTACAGTCTATCATATGCCCTTTAAATCCTCCAGCATTTTCTTTTTGTCCGGGCTTCTCATAAAGGTTTCTCCGATCAGCACCGCATCTGTCTCGTTATCCCGCAGTCTTTTGATATCCTCCGGTGTTTTCATGCCACTCTCCGATACAAACACGATCTCCTTTGGGATCAGCTTCCGCAGCCTTATGGAATTTTGAATATCTACCGTGAAATCCTTCAGATTCCGGTTATTGACACCGATGATCCTGGCTCCTGCCGAAAGAGCCCGCTGCACTTCCGCTTCATCATGTGCCTCCACCAGTGCGGAAAGTCCCAGCGAGTCTGCAAGCTGCAGGTAACTTTTTAACTGTTCATCCGTCAGAATGGCACAGATCAGAAGGATCGCACTTGCGCCAATGACCTTTGCCTCGTAGATCATATAAGGATCGATCGTAAAATCCTTCCGCAGCAGCGGAATGGAAACATGTTCACTGATCTGCTGCAGATAACTGTCCGATCCCTGAAAGAAATAGGGCTCTGTCAGGACAGAGATCGCATTTGCTCCCGCCTTTTCGTATTCCTCTGCGATCGCAACATACGGAAAATCCGGTGCGATCAATCCCTTGGATGGAGATGCTTTCTTGACCTCACAAATAAAGGAAAGTCCCTGCGCCTTCAATGCTTTTTCAAATGGAAACCCTGTGTCTGCTGACATGGAAAGTGCCTGTTTCTGCAGTTCTTCCGACGGCAGTTTCTTTTTATTTTCTTCCAGACGCACCTTTGTTTTTGCTACAATTTCATCTAAGATCATATTTCTTCCTTTCGCTCATGTAGTTACCTCACCATATAAAGCTGTAAAAGCCTGCCCATAACCGGTCGGTTTATTACGGATTTACATAGCTCTGCAGCATTACATATTTGAATATTTCACGAATTCTTCCAGCTTCTTTTCCGCCTTACCGCTGTCGATCAGTTCTTCTGCAAGGCGGACGCCTGCTTCGATCGAATCTGCTTTTCCTGCTACATAAAGTCCTGCACCTGCATTTAATACAACTGCTGTTCTTCTGGCTCCCTGCTCCCCTGCCAGAACTGCCTTTGTGATCGCAGCATTCTCATCCGGTGTTCCACCTGTCAGCTCTTCCTTTTTGCATCTGGTCAGGCCAAACTGCTCCGGGCTGATCGTATAGCTTTTAAATGTGCCATCCTTTACTTCACATACGGATGTCTCTGCACTTGCTGAAATTTCATCCAGTCTGTCCTGTCCGTATACAACAAGTGCTCTCTTGACGCCAAGATTGGATAATACTTTCGCAAGCGGCTCTACAAGGCTTTCATCATAAACACCCATTACCTGCAGATTTGCACTGGCAGGATTTGCAAGAGGGCCTAAAATATTGAAGATCGTGCGGATACCAAGTTCTTTACGGATCGGTCCCACATATTTCATTGCTGTATGGTAACTCTGTGCAAACAGGAAGCAGATACCGATGTCCTGCAGCAGTTCTGCACTCTTTTCCGGTGAAATCGTGATATTGACACCAAGGCTCTCCAGCACATCCGCTGCACCTGATTTACTGCTTGCTGCACGGTTTCCGTGTTTTGCGACCGGAACACCTGCGGAAGCGATGACAAGGGAAGATGTTGTGGAAATGTTAAAGGAATCTGATTTGTCCCCGCCTGTTCCGACGATCTCCAGTACATCTCCTTCATGAGAAAGCTGCACTGCATGGTTTCTCATTTCTTCTGCTGAACCTGTGATCTCGTCGATCGTCTCACCCTTCATGGTAAGCGCTGTCAGATAGGCACTTTTCTGTACATCGGAAGCCTCTCCGCTCATAATTTCATTCATAACGGCTTTTGCTTCCTCATAGCTTAAATCCTCTTTGTTTGTCAGTTTGATAATTGCTTCTTTGATCATTTTTGTTTCTTCCTTTCCTTGTATAGTTTTGTATTTTATAGTATTTCTATCTTTTTTCTATGGATTAAGTTGATATCTTTATTGTATTTTCTCTTTTCTATTCCCTGTTTTAAATGGAGCAGGCGGATTACTTAGGAGCTTTCCTGCTGTACTGCAGAAGATTCTGTATCATCTTACCGCCCTGCGGTGTCATAATAGATTCCGGATGAAACTGGAGTCCGAAAAGCGGATACTTCACATGCTCCACTGCCATGATCTCTCCATCCTCCGATTTTGCCGCTACGGCGAGCTCCTTTGGAAGTGTTTCTTCCCTGACAGCCAGGGAATGATATCTGGCAACTGTTACCGGCTCTTTTAAGCCCTTCAGGATCCGGCTTTCCGGTGAGATCTGAATCTCACTTGTCTTACCGTGCATCATCTGTTTCGCATAGGTAACTGTCGCACCAAAGGCTTCGCAGATTGCCTGATGCCCCAGACACACCCCAAGGATCGGATATTTTGTATATAGCTTCTTGACAACTTCCTCACAGATGCCTGCATCTGACGGTTTGCCCGGTCCCGGTGAAAGAATGATCGCATCCGGCTGTAGCGCATCCAGCTCGTCAACCGTGATCTTATCATTTCTGTAAACATGGATATCAGCATCATATTTTCCGATCAACTGATACAGGTTGTAAGAAAAGCTGTCATAATTATCAATCAGTACGATCATCTCAAATTCCTCCATCCGCTTCTTTTAAGGCATTCATGACTGCCTTTGCCTTGTTGATACATTCCTCATATTCCTTTTCCGGAACACTGTCTGCCACAATGCCTGCACCGGATCTGACATATACTTTACCGTTCTTTGCAAATGCCAGCCTGATGGCAATACAGGTGTCCAGATTTCCGGTAAAATCCAGATAACCGATCGCACCACCGTAAATGCCACGTTTGTTGTCTTCCAGTTCATTGATGATCTCACAGGCACGCAGCTTTGGTGCACCTGAAAGTGTTCCTGCCGGCAGAATGGCATCCACCGCATCTACCGCATCTTTATCCTCTCTGATCGTTCCTGTTACGGTCGATCCGATATGCATAACATGGGAGAATCTTTCGATCTCCATATATTTCACAACCTCGACCGATGCGATCTTACTGATCTTTCCGATGTCGTTCCTGCCCAGATCAACCAGCATATTGTGTTCTGCTCTTTCCTTTTCGTCGGCTAACAGTTCCTGCTCCAGTCTCTGGTCTTCGGCTTCTGTCTCGCCTCTTTTTCTTGTGCCTGCCAGCGGGAAAGTGTACAGCTTATCATTTTCCAGCTTTACAAGCGTTTCGGGAGAAGCACCTGCGATCTCCACATCTTCACTGGAAAAGTAGAACATATACGGCGAAGGATTGCTTGTCCTGAGTACGCGGTAGGTATCCAGTAAGCTTCCTTCCATATCCGCTTCCATCCGGTTGGAAAGTACGACCTGGAAGATATCGCCCTCTTTTATATAGTCCTTTCCTTTCTGCACCATTTCACAATATGCATCTTTGGAAAACAACGGTCTGAATTCGGATTTTAAATGCAGCGGCTTTTCTTCTGCTGCCTCTCCGTGCAGGATCAGATCTGCCATATCGGAAAGCTGTCTCTGTGCCTGATGGTAATTAGTTTCCAGATTGTCTGTCCTGCAGTTCACAATGAGCTGGATCTTCTGTCTGTAATTATCAAAACAGATCACCTTGTCAAACAGCATCAGATCCATGTCCTTAAAGTGTTCATCCTCTTTGGCATCTAATGTAAGCGACGGCTCACTGTACTTAATATAATCATAGGAGAAATAGCCTACCAGTCCGCCTGTAAAAGGTGGCATCCCCTCCAGCTTCGGACTTTTATACTGCTCTAAGATCTGGCGCAGGTATTTGCCGGGATGTGCGACCGTTTCCGTTATGGTCATACCGGAACGGATGCTGAGCTTGTGATCATGACAGGTGATCTCCAATGTCGGCTCATATCCTAAGAAGGTGTACCTGCCCCACTGTTTTTTGTCCTCTGCGCTTTCCAGCATATAGCAGTGACTGCTCACATGCTTCAGGATCCGGAGCACTTCGATCGGTGTCTTTCTGTCTGCATACAATTCGCAGCAGATCGGAACGACGCCGTACCGGCTTAAATCCGGCATTTCTTTCAGTTGTTGTAAGGT
>ERZ808240.3423-NODE-3423-length-15489-cov-3.959311_pt1 | contig 15489 bp, 12 predicted proteins | sample MGYA00521084_ERZ808240 | MGnify/ENA primary metagenome ERZ808240 (study PRJEB31516, sample SAMN03275571) | gut metagenome | biome: mammalia-associated habitat; material: feces | host: Papio cynocephalus | place: Kenya | collected 2012-08-06 ... | reverse complement strand
GAGGCGCAGAGCGAAGCGAAGCCTTCTCGAAAAAGCGGCAAAGCCACTTTTTCGACAGTCACAAAAGAGATGGGAAACGATAGGTTTCCCATCTCTTTCAGCTTGTTTATAAGGCCCGCCAGCCCTCCGGACGCAGACGGGACAGATCATGCTCCGCCTGATCGATGGTCCGGAGCATGGCGTCCCGGTCCTGGTTCAGCGTACCCCGGAGCGTCAGATAGTTGCTGGCGTGATTCATCCGGAACACGCTGCCGGGACTGTCCAGATGCTCCACCAGCAGCCGGGTTTCTGCCAGAACCTGAGACGGCGTCAGCAGCTGAAAGGCCCCGGACTGCACCCAGTCGTACAGGGGCGTTCCCGGCTCCACCATCAGCGTCAGCATCCCGATATACTCCGGGTTCATGGCGTTGAAGGCCTCCGCCGTCTCCACGGCGTGGCGCTCCATCAGCGCCGGACCGCCCAGGCCGGTGATGGCGGTAACGGACAGAGCCATGCCGCTCTCCCGGACTTTCCGGCCCATTTCCACAATCTCGCCGCTCATATGGCCCTTGCGCATCAGACGCAGAACGCTGTCACAGCCGGACTCCAGACCCATGTACACCATGGTGAGGCCCTTTTCCCGCAGTGTCCGCAGCTCCTCCGGCGTACGGATGCGGATGGAGTCGGGAGAGGCGTAGCAGGTGACTCTGACGCACTCCGGAAACAGCTGCCGGATCGTATCCAGAATTGTCTCCAGCTCCGACGCCCTGCGAACCAGCGCGTCGCCGTCCGCCAGAAAGATCCGCTTTACATACGGGTATACCTGCCGGGCCTCCTGAAAATCCTCCAGCACCTCGCTCAGCGGGCGGACGGCGAATTTCTTGGCCTTGTACATGGAGCAGAACGCGCAGGTATTGTGGCTGCAGCCATAGGTCACCTGCACGATCAGGCTCCGGGCTTCGGAGGGCGGCCGGTAAACATCGCCGTAGTATCTCATTGCGCCAGCAGCTTTTCCAGAGCGGACAGCTTCAGGCAGACGCACAGCACTTCCACGGCCTGCTTCAGCTCCTCCACCGGCGGCAGGGACGGGGCAATGCGGATGTTGGAGTCCTGGGGGTCTTTGCCATAGGGGAAGGTGGCGCCTGCGCCGGTCATGGTGACGCCCGCCTCTCTGCACAGCTCCAGCGTCCGCTTCGCGGTGCCGGGCATGGCATCCAGAGAGATGAAATAGCCGCCCTTGGGATGGGTCCAGGAGGCAATCCCCAGCGGGGCGATCTCCTGATCCAGCGCGTCGGTGACGGCCCTGAACTTGGGGGCCATCACGGCGGCGTGCTTCTTCATCAGCTCCAGCGTGTGGGCCCGGTCTTTCAGATACAGCGTATGGCGCTGCTGGTTCACCTTGTCGTAGCTGATGATCTGGATGCCCATCAGCTTGGTGAGATAGGCCAGGTTGGCCTCCGAGGCGGCCATGCAGGCGACGCCCGCGCCGGGCAGAGTGATTTTGGAGGTGGAGGCAAACTCATACACCATGTCGGCGCTGCCGCAGGCGGCGCATTCCTCCAGAATGTTCCGGAAGGGCACAAAGTCTCCCTCGAACTCGTGGATGCAGTAGGCGTTGTCCCACATGAGCATGAAGTCCGGCGCGGCGGGCTTCATGGCGGCCAGACGGTGAATCACCTCGTCGGAGTAAATATATCCCTGCGGGTTGGAATACTTGGGTACGTTCCACATCCCCTTGACGGCGGGGTCCTGAATGGCCTTTTCCACCGCGTCCATGTCCGGGCCGTCCGGCGTCATGGGGATGGAAATCAGCTCAAAGCCGAAGGACTCCGTCACCTTGAAATGCCGGTCATAACCGGGAGCGGGACACAGCCACTTCAGGCCCTTCTCTTCCTTCCAGGGCCGCTCGCTGTGAAGCAGGCCGTGGGTAACCGCCTTGGAAATGACGTCATACATCAGCTGCAGGCTGGCGTTTCCGCCCACAAACACCTGCTCCGGACGGCAGCCGAGAATGTCGGCAAACAGCCGCTTTGCACCGGGCAGACCGGACAGCTCGCCGTAGTTCCGGCAGTCCACACCGTCGGAGAAAAAGTCCTCCGGCTTCTGAAAGACATTGAAAATCCCCTCGGACACCATATCCAGCTGCTGTCTGCTGGGCTTGCCCCGGGCCATGTTCAGCTTCAGGCCCAGCCCCTTCAGCCGTTCGAACTCCTGCGCGGCCGCTTCGCGGTTCTTTTGCAGCTCCTCCCGGCTCATCTCCTGATACGTGTTCATAGAATACCTTCCTTTCAGCCAGCTCAAATCTGTTTCTGTTCATTCACTATACAGAACTTTTCACCGCTTTGCAAGATGCATTTTTGCCGAGAATTGCTCTGGAAATCTCTGAGAAACAGACATTTATCCACAATAGAACGACAACCCTGTGATTTTTTCCGGAATGTCCGTAAATAACCCGACAATTTTTCTCCGGATTGGTTGACGGGGCCTCATCGGAGGCATTATGATGAGGCAATGCTTCCGCCCGGAAGCATCGAAATCTGTTTTGCTGAATCATCCCTGCGTCTGGCGCGCTTCCTTTCCCGGAACTCCCCCGGGCCGCGGATGCAGCACCGAATTGGAGGACCGTATTATGCCGGATCTGCTTTACGAAGTCAACAACCATTTAGCCCGGATCACCATGAACCGCCCGGAGCATCTGAACTGCTTCAGCGAGGAGATGATCCGTCTGTGGACCGCCGCGCTGGAGGATATCCGGGACCGGGACGATGTGGACGCCGTCCTGCTCTCCGGCAACGGCAAGGCCTTCTGCGCCGGCGGCGACGTGAAGGCCATGGCCGCCGGCGACGGCTTTTTTGAGAGCCACGATGACATTACCTCCACCGCCCTGGCCCGGAAGAACTCCCTGTGGAAGGGCATTCAGCGCATTCCGCTGATTCTGGAGGAAATCGACAAGCCCGTCATCGCCAAGATTCACGGGGCGGCGGTAGGCGCCGGGCTGGACATGGCGCTGATGTGCGACGTCCGCATCGCTTCGCAGAGCGCCACTATGTCGGAGAGCTATTTCAACGCCGGCATTGTTCCCGGCGACGGCGGAGCCTATTTCCTGCCCCGTCTGGTGGGCCGGGACCGGGCGCTGGATATGTTCTGGACCGCCCGGGTGCTCAAGGGCGCCGAGGCGGAGCGAATCGGCCTGGTGACCCACACGGTGCCGGACGATGAGCTGGACGAGTATGTGGAGCACTATATGCAGAAGCTTCTGGAAGCGCCCCAGCAGGCCATGCGTCTGACCAAGCGGGCCATCAACGAGAGCGAGCAGAGCTCCCTTCGTTCGTCCCTGGACATGGTGTCCTCCTTCATGGGCATTGTTACGGAGCTGGATGACTACCGCACCCGCACCGCCGCTCTGGTGGAGAAGCTGAACAGAAAGTCCAGAGACAGGAAGGACTGACCCCGCTTCGGCCCGCCGTAAGAATTTTTTGACAGGCAGAACCGCCCCGGCAGCTGAAAAGCTGCCGGGGCGGTCCCGTATCCGCGGGGAAATTTCTTACAGGGGGGACTGCCGAAAAAGCGGCGGAGCCGCTTTTCCGGGAAGGCCTGCGCTTTGCTCCGCGGGAAGTGCTTTCCTCTCCGTACAGAAGGCGGACTGCCCGGCAGGGGCGGGAGAAGCCGCCCTGGGGCGCGCCGCGGAAAACGATTCCGCCGCGTTTCCGGCAAACTGTCCTTACAGGGGGACCTTTCCCTCTTTTCCGCTGATAACGTAGTAGGCCATGCCGTCCTCGGGCTTGATATAGATCTTGCAGGAGCGGACGGCGCCTTTGTACTGGGCTTTGAAGTCCGCCTTGGCCTTCTCCAGAACCTCGGCGCAGCTGACCTCCTGTCCGGCCCACTGCACGTAAAGCTCCGGGGACAGGGCGGCGGCCGCCCGGCGGCTGGTCTCCTTCAGAGCCTTTTCCGCCTTCTTCATGGCTGGATCGGTTTTGCGGCGGACCTTCCGGACGGCGGGCTCCGCCATCTTTGCCATGGCCTTGGCGGCGTCGCCTGCGGTTTCCGCGGCCTCCTTGGCGGCGTCCACAGCGGCGTCTCCGAGAGAACTCAGGGCTTCTGTCAGCTCTTTCTTTTTCCTTGGCATATTGCGGTACTCCTTTCGGGGAGTTTCCTCCCGGTTTCGAGATTCCGGCGGCGAAGCGCCGGAACAGTTGTCATTATTATAGAACCTTTTGCAGGGAAAAACAACGGGTTTTCCGGAAAAAATGAACAGAAAGGAGGCTAACGGGCGGCCGCTGATTTTTTTCGCCGGAGTGTGCCCGAAACCGGCCGTTTCCGGCAAAATCCGGCGGGGCGGGATTTTTGATATGGATTCCCGCCGGAATGTGGTATAATCCTCTCAGGGCCTTTGCCGCGGGCGGGAGAGCGCTTTCCGGGGCGAAGGCAGGGAAGGAGCATTTCATGAAACGACTGGTTATTGGCATCTTGGCCCATGTGGACGCGGGAAAGACCACCCTGTCCGAGGCGCTGCTGTACCGGGGCGGATGTCTGCGGAGGCTGGGCCGGGTGGATCACCGGGACGCCTTCCTGGACACGGACGCCATGGAGCGGGAGCGGGGCATCACGATTTTTTCCAAGCAGGCCCGGCTGGCGCTGCCGGATATGGAACTTCAGCTGCTTGACACGCCGGGCCACGCGGACTTTTCCGCGGAGATGGAGCGGACGCTGGACGTGCTGGACTGCGCCATCCTGGTCATCAGCGGCACCGACGGCGTGCAGAGCCATACCCGCACCCTGTGGCGGCTTTTGGAGCGCCGCCGGCTGCCGGTATTCCTGTTCGTCAACAAGATGGATTTGGCGGGGGCGGATCAGACGGCGGTGCTGGCGGAGCTTCGCCGGGAACTGGACGAGGGCTGCACGGCCTTTTATCCCGCGGGGGAGGAGCTGGCCGAGGAGGCGGCGCTCAGGGACGAGGCGGTTCTGGAGCGGTATCTGCATTCCGGCCGGGTATCCCGGGAGGATTTGACGGAGCTGATCGCCCGGCGGAAGCTGTTCCCGGTCTGGTTTGGCTCCGCCCTGAAGCTGGAGGGCGTGGACGAGCTTTTGGAGGGGCTGCGGACCAACATCTGCTGTCCGGACTATCCCGGAGAGTTCGGCGCCCGGGTGTTCAAAATCAGCCGGGACCCGCAGGGGGCCCGGCTCACCTGGATGAAGATCACCGGCGGGACGCTGCGGGTGAAAACGCCGCTGTCCGGAAGGACCGGCGCGGGGGAGGCCTGGGAGGAGAAGGCGGATCAGCTGCGGCTGTATTCCGGCGAGAAATTCCAGACCGTGGACGCCGCCCCCGCCGGGACCATCTGCGCCGTCGCCGGCCTGAGCCGCACCCGGCCCGGAGAGGGGCTGGGATTTGAACACGACGCCGCTCCGGCGGCGCTGGAGCCGGTGCTGAACTATCAGGTGCTGCTGCCGGAGGGCTGCGATCCCCACACGGCGCTGGCAAAGCTGCGGCTGCTGGAGGAAGAGGACCCCCAGCTCCACCTGCTCTGGCAGGAGCAGACCCGGGAAATCCACGTTCAGCTGATGGGGGAAATTCAGCTGGAAATCCTCCAGCGGATTCTCCGGGAGCGGTTCGGGCTGGAGGTCTCCTTCGGGCCGGGCGGCATCGTCTATCGGGAGACCATTGCCGACGCCGTGGAGGGCATCGGCCATTTTGAGCCGCTGCGGCACTACGCGGAGGTGCACCTTCTGATGGAGCCGGGGGCGCCGGGCAGCGGAATTCAGCTGGGCACGGCCTGCCCGGAGGATCAGCTGGACGGCCGCTGGCAGCGGCTGATTCTCACCCACCTGGCCGAGCGGGAGCATCCCGGCGTCCTCACCGGCGCGCCCATCACGGATATGAAAATCACCCTGATTGCCGGCAGAGCCCACGAAAAGCACACCGAGGGCGGAGACTTCCGGCAGGCCGCGTACCGGGCGGTGCGGCAGGGGCTGATGCAGGCGGAAAACGTTCTGCTGGAGCCGTGGTACGCCTTCCGGCTGGAGCTTCCCGGCAGCTGTCTGGGCCGGGCGATCAGCGATATCCAGAACCTGGGCGGGGAGACCGGCGTCCCGGAGAACCGGGGAGAGGACGCCGTCCTCACCGGCTCCGGGCCGGTGGCGGGCCTTCGGGACTACGCCGCCCAGGTGGCGGCCTATACCCGGGGACAGGGCCGCCTGCAGTGCGTCCTGAAGGGCTATTTCCCCTGCCGTGATCAGGCGGCGGCCGTCGCGGCGGCGGGCTATGACCCGGAGCGGGACACGGACAACCCGGCGGACTCCGTCTTCTGCGCTCATGGCGGGGGCTTCGTGGTGCCGTGGCGGGAGGTGGCGGCCCATGCCCACGTATCCTCCGGACTGCGGCTGGGCGGGGAACCGGAGCCGGAAGCGGCGGCTTCCGCCGTCCCGGTCCGCAGCGCCGCTTCCGGCGCGGGCTTTGCGCAGGACCGTGAGCTGCAGGCCATCTTTGAACGGACCTACGGCCCTTCCCGGAGGCGGGAATTCCGCTCGCAGGCGGAGATCCGGCGGCAGGAGGGGGAACCGGCTTCTCCGCGGCCCATCCAGCCCCGGAAAACCGGGCCGGAATACCTGCTGGTGGACGGCTACAACGTGATCTTCGCCTGGGACGAGCTGAAGGCCGTGGCCCGGGACAATCTGGACGCCGCCCGAAAGAACCTGTGCGACATCCTCAGCAATTATCAGGGATTTCGGAAGAACCGGGTGATTCTGGTGTTCGACGCTTACAAGGTCCCCCGGAATACCGGCGAGGTGACAAAATACCACAACATCCATGTGGTCTACACCAAGGAATCCCAGACCGCCGACGCCTATATTGAAAAGGCCACCTATCAGCTGGGAAAAGAGAACCCGGTGCGGGTGGTGACCTCTGACGGCGCGGAGCAGCTGATTATTCTGGGCCACGGGGCGCTGCGGGTGCCGGCCTCCGCCTTCCGGGAGGAAGTGGAATCCGTGGAGGGCCAGATTGCCGGAATCCTGCGGAAAAACAATCAGGCGCCCGGCGGAAACCGGGCGGTAAAGGCCGCGCTGGAAAAGGCGCAGAACCGGAAATGAGCAGAGATAAAATAAGAGGGAACCGGCCCGCTGCCGGTTCCCTCTTTCCGCCCGTCAGTCCAGAGGCTGAATCCGGGCGTTGATGATTCCGTTTTCGATGACCACCACGCCGCAGGTGGGATGAGCCCAGTCTCCGGCGGCGCCGGGGTTCAAAAAGATGGTCTTTCCCCGCTGGTCCCACAAGGGCCGGTGGGTATGGCCGAAGAGAAACAGATCCACATTCTGCTCCTGCGCGGCGTATCCCGCCGAGAGCAGGGACTGCTTGACGCCGTAGGTGTGGCCGTGGCACATCAGCACCCGCTTGTCCTCCAGAAAAATCAGACGCTCCGACGGCTCGCCGGGGCGGCAGTCGCAGTTGCCCGGCACCTGTTCAAAGGCGATCTCCGGGAAGAGGCGGTGAAGCGCCTCCCCGTCCCGCCAGCAGTCTCCCAGGGGCAGGATCATCCGGGGCTGCACCAGCTCCACCGCGCGCACCATGTTTTCCATGTTGCCATGGGAATCCGACACTACCAGAAGCTTCATCGAATGGCCTCCTTGGGGTCCGGCAGCGGGCCGGGGCCCTCCGGCGGCAGGCCGTTGGCGGCGGCATAGGCCTCATACCGCTCCTGAAGCCATTGCCGCAGCTCCGCCGTGCCCGCGTCATCCCAGGCAAAATCCCGTTCTTCCCGGTCTTCCGCCAGCTCGTAGCACACCTTGGAGTACACGGCGGCATGGATGAGATGGCTGTCCTCGTCCTGAGCCAGCCGGAACCGGAAGTCGTTTCCGAAAGGACCGGCGGAGCCGGTGTAGACATAGGCCCGGTGAAGCCAGTCGGGACTCAGCCGGGAAAAAATTTCTAACATGGAACCCTCCTTGCCTCCCGGGCCCGCGTCCCGGAAGGAATATTACTCAACGATGACGCTGCCGGCGTTCTTTTTCGCCAGCCCCGCCCGGAGGAACTCCGCCAGCCCGGCGGGAGAGAGCGTCTGCTGCTCTCCGGTGGTCAGATCCTTGCAGGAGACCACGCCGGCTTTGATCTCGTCCTCCCCCAGAAAGACCACGTAGGGGATGCCCAGCTTGTCGGCGTAGCTCATTTTCTGCTTGAACTTCTTCTGCTCGCTGTAGAGCTGAGTGCGGATGCCGGCGTCCCGCAGCGTGGTGGCCAGCGCCACGGCGGGGGCCAGATCGCCGCTCATGGGCAGAATCAGCACGTCGGCGGGAGCGGTGGGCAGGGCGGGGTTCAGCATTCCCTGCTCGCCCAGCACGTAGAACAGCCGGGTAAGGCCGATGGAGATGCCCACGCCGGGCAGCTGCTTGTCCGTGTAGAATTCCGCCAGATTGTCATACCGGCCGCCGGAGCACACGGAGCCGATTTCCGGGTGGTCCAGCAGGGTGGTCTCGTAGACGGTGCCGGTGTAGTAGTCCAGTCCCCGGGCGATGGTGAGGTCCACGGCGAAATTCTCCGCCGGGACGCCGAAGGCGGCCAGATACCGGGTGACGGTGGTCAGCTCCTCCAGGCCCTGATCGAACATCTCGTTCCGGCCGCGGTAGGCCTCCAGAGCGGAGAGAACCTCCTCGTTGGAGCCGCGGATGGAAATGAATTTCAGAATCTCCTCCGCGTCGGAGGCCGCCACGGCGAAATCCTCCACCAGAATGGCCTGGACCTTCTCCGGGCCGATCTTGTCCAGCTTGTCCACGGTGCGCATGATGTCCCCGGACTTCTCCGTCAGTCCCAGAAGGGCGTAGAAGCCGTTGAGGATTTTCCGGTTGTTGACCCGGATCTGGAAGCGCTTCAGACCGAAATCCCGGAAGGTGCGGTAGATGATGCTGGGGATTTCCGCGTCGTTGACAATGTCCAGCTTTCCATCGCCGATGACGTCAATGTCTGCCTGATAGAACTCCCGGAACCGGCCCCGCTGGGCCCGCTCACCCCGGTAGACCTTGCCGATCTGGAAGCGGCGGAAGGGGAAGGACAGCTCGTTGCAGTGCAGGGCCACATATTTGGCCAGAGGGACGGTCAGGTCAAAGCGCAGGGCCAGGTCGCTGTCGCCCTTCTGAAAGCGGTAGATCTGCTTTTCCGTCTCGCCGCCGCCCTTGGCCAGCAGCACCTCGGCGGACTCGATGATGGGGGTATCCAGGGGGGTAAAGCCAAACAGGGCGTAATTCTTCCGCAGAATCTCCATCATCCGCTCCATCTGCTGCTGAGGGGCGGGCAGCAGCTCCATAAAGCCGGACAGGGTGCGGGGTTTCAGTTTATCCATGGATGTTCAACTCCTTTTCCGGACAATCCTACCATATCGGGGACGAATATGCAACCCCGCCCGCCGGGGAGGATGGCGGGATTCCGGCCTTGCCATGGAGAAAATTTACCGGTATAATAGCGGCAAAGACAACAGCAGCTCAACGACAGGGGGATTTTACAGATGAATATTCGGATGGAACACGACACCATGGGGGACATCGCCGTCCCGGCGGAGCACCATTGGGGCGCCCAGACCCAGCGGAGCCTGGAGAACTTTAAGATCGGCGGCCAGCGTCAGCCCCGGGAGATCATTGCCGCCTTTGCCTGCCTGAAAGACGCCTGCGCCCGGGCCAACCGGGACTGCGGCAAGCTGACGGACCGGCAGGCGGAGGCCATCTCCGCCGTCTGCCGGGAAATCCGGGAAGGAAAGTGGGACGGGGAGTTCCCGCTGGTGGTCTGGCAGACCGGCAGCGGCACCCAGACCAACATGAACGTCAACGAGGTCATCGCCCATCTGGCGGCGGACCGGGGGACGCCGCTTCATCCCAACGATCAGGTGAACGCCTCTCAGTCCAGCAACGATACCTTCCCCTCCGCCCTCCATATCGCGGCGGCGCTGGCGGCGGAGCGGGACGTGCTTCCGGCAGCGGAGCGGCTGGCGGAGGCCTTCGGCCGCCTGGAGAAGGCCTATCCCGACCTGATCCGCATCGGCAGGACGCATCTTCAGGACGCCACGCCCCTGAAGTTCGCCCAGGAGGTCTCCGGCTGGCGGGAGCTGGTGGAGGCCCCCTGCCGGATGCTTCGGGCGGCTCTGCCGGAGCTGCGGCGGCTGGCCATCGGCGGCACCGCCGTGGGCACCGGGCTCAATGCCCCGCGGGGCTATGACGAAATGGTCTGCCGGTATCTCCGGGAGCTGACCGGTACGGATTTCACCCCGGACCCCAACAAGTTCCACGCGCTGACCTCCAAGGACGCGCTGGTGTTTGCCCACGGGGCTTTGAAGGCTCTGGCGGCCAACCTGATGAAAATTGCCAACGACATCCGCTGGGAGGCCAGCGGCCCCCGGTGCGGCATGGGTGAGCTGCACATTCCGGAAAACGAGCCCGGCAGCTCCATCATGCCCGGCAAGGTCAACCCCACCCAGTGCGAGGCTGTCACCATGGCGGCGGTGCAGGTCATGGGGAACGACGCGGCCATCGGCTTCGCCGCCAGCCAGGGCAACTTCCAGCTGAACGTGTTCCTTCCGGTGTCCGCCTATAACTTCCTGCTCTCCGCCCGGCTGCTGGCGGATGTGTGCGAGTCCTTCCGGGTCCACTGCGTGGAGGGCATTACGCCCAATCAGGAAAAGATGGCAGGCAATCTCCGCAATTCCCTGATGCTGGTGACCTGTCTGACGCCGAAAATCGGCTATGAGGCGGCGGCGAAGTGCGCCAAGAAGGCCCTCCGGGAGGGCACCACGCTGAAAGAGGCGGTGCTGGCGCTGGGGCTTCTCACGGCGGAGGAATTCGACGAGGCCGTCCGGCCGGAGAAGATGGTGTAAGACCTTACCGGCAGGGCGTTTGCGGCAGCGGCTCCGGCGGAAAACCGCCGGAGCCGCCGCTGTCTTATTGTTCCATGTCTGAAAGCACCCCGGTCAGATCCAGCGTCACCGGTCCCCAGGGCCGGCGGAGGAAGTCCATCCGCCACAGGACGGTGTCCGGCTTGTCAAAATACAGCGCCGAGCAGGCCGCCCGCTCCAGAGGGGCGCCGGACCGGCGGGGTTTTCCGCCTGTGCCGCAGATAATGGCCACCGGGCCGTCCGCGCCGCCGATCACACCCATGGCTGCGGGATCGCTCTTCCGCGGCGGATCGTCCTCCGGCGGAGCCTTTACAGGACGGGGGGCGTCGCCGCCGCAGGAGTCCAGCAGCTGGATTTCCCGCTCCGGATAATCCGGCTCCAGCGTGTAGGTCAGGGTCTGGCACCACTGGGGATAGTCCAGGTCCTTGCGCCGGAAGCGGGCGGCGGGAAAGCGCAGCGCCTCCCAGGACACCTCCCGGGCGGTGAGCACGTGGTCTTCTCCGGTGGCCGGGTCCTGAAAGGAAATCCGCTCCCCCGGTTCAACGGAGAATACCGGGCCGGGGATACTCTGCTTTTCCGGCTGAAGGGAGAGCGTCAGCTGGCTCAGATGCGGGGGGCGCCGCCGTCCGGGCCACGCCAGAGACGCCCGCCAGATCACCCACGCCCGGCTCCGGTCCAGCCGGTAATGGCGCATGGCCGCCTCGGCCTCCGGGGCGTTTTCCCCGCCCTCCGGCGGCTCCGGATACCAGACGATGCTGCTGCCGTGACAGCCTGGCATCGTCCGGCCGTTGAGCAGAGCGGAGACGTCCAGATCTCCGCCCTGACGCAGGGGAAAGCGGGACGCCATCCGCTCCCGCAGAGAATCGTCCTCCAGGGCCAGAATCCGCTCAATCCATTCGCTGGCGTCTGCCCAGTCCATGGAGACGCACACGTCCGCGGTCAGCCCGCCGGCGCAGAGGTAGACGGCGGGGAGAACGCCCTCCAGCGGGCCGAAGGAAAACGCCTTCCCCACGGGAATTTCCCTTCCGGGCTTCCCGCTGTCGGAATGGCCCCAGAGGGTGCCGTTGAAATACACGGCCCAGGGGGCCGCCGACTCCGGCTCCGGCGCCGGATGCTCCTGCGCGGATTTCAGGCGGCTGCAATCAAAGTCCCGGCGGAGCTTTTGCAGATAGGCCCAGGGATGGTCCATGGGGGTGATGTCCAGTTCCGCTTTCAGCCGGTTCAAAGCCGCCTGACGGGCCTCGTCCGGGGCGTCTTCCCGCAAAAAGGCCTGAAAGGCCTCCTCGCTTTCAAAGAGCCTCGCCTGCTGTGCCGCCGAGGCGCTGCCGCAGGCAAGGACGACCTGCAGAAACTCCCGGAAGGTCCGGCCCAGCGGCTGGATATCCTGCCCCGGCGCTTCCATGGGCTCCACGGAAAAGACCTCGTCCCGGAAGCCCGGAAGGAAACAGTAGTGGATGCCGTCCACCCCCTCCCAGCCGATGACCTCCGCGCCGGCAGGGGCGGCGCTGTATCCGCTGGAGGATTCGCCCGGCTCCAGATTCAGAAGGCTCTTGTCAATGTCCAGGGCCAGATAGCGCGCGTATAGCTTGTTGTTCATGGCTGGTTCTCCTTTTTCAGATAGGGGCGCGGTCAGACCAGCGGCCCCGCCGGCTCCTGCCGGAGGGGGAGGGTCTGGAAAATCTCCGCCTCCAGCGCTTCGTACTCCCAGGGGCGGGACACCCGGCGCATTCGCCGGGCGATTTTCTCGCCGCCGTCAAACAGATGGATGAGATAAAACCACAATTCCTTCATCCGCTGGGCGGCGGGGCCGGGGCCGATGGACTCCCGGTATCCGCTGTACAGCGCCCCGGTGAAGCGGAGCAGCTCCTCCCGGGAGGCGGCCGGGCCGCCCCGGAGCTTCCGGGACAGCGCGGGGTCCGCGATCAGCCCCCGGCCCAGCATCAGGGCCTCCATGCCGGGCAGCTGCTCCGGCAGGCGCTCACAGTCTTGGACGGACGTCAGGCCGCCGTTGTAGCATACCGGCATGGACAGGGCGGGCAGCGCCGCTTTCAGCGTTTCCAGCCGGAGGGGTCCCCGGTAAAAGTCCTCCCGCACCCGGGGATGCACGGTCAGCTCCCGGATGGGGTGGCGGCTGTAGATCTCCGCCAGATGGAAAAACTCCGCCGGGTCCCGGTAGCCCAGACGGGTCTTGACGGAAACCGCCTGTTCCGGCAGGGCGGCGAAAATCTCCCCCAGAAAGCCGTCCAGCTCTTCCGGGTAAAGCAGAAACCCGGCGCCCTTGCCCTTGGCGGTGACGGTGCCGGAGGGACAGCCCAGATTCAGGTTCACCTCCGGATAGCCCATGGCGTACAGGACGTCTGCCGCCCAGAGAAAATCCCCGGCCCGGCGGGTCATGATCTGCGGCACGGTACAGGGGAGGCTGTCTGCCTCCCGGGACAGCTCCCGCAGATCCCGGTCTGTCATCCGGTGTTCCGCCGCCGGAGAGACGAAGGGGGCAAAGTAGCGGTCCACGCCGCCGAAAAGCCGGGCGTGGAGGCAGCGGAATAGGCGGGTGGTAATGCCCTGCAGCGGGGCGGCGTAAACACGCATGGGAACCTCCTGAACGAAAAGAATTACCGGTATTTTTCCGCGATGGCCCGGGCGTCTGAGAGCAGCTGGCGGCGCAGGGACTCCGGGTGGAGGACCTCGCAGCCCGACGGGCCGTACTGCAGGGCAAAAAAGCGGACGTTCTGCTCTGTGCCGGTGATCCGGGCCTCCACCAGCCCGCCGGGGACCTCCCGAAGCTCCGCCCGGGTGCCGAAGGCGTCCCGGACATAGCCCGCCAGCGGGGCGGGAAGCCGCAGGACAATCAGCGTCAGATCTCCGCTGAACATCATGCTGTGGGAGGCGGCGTATTCCGCCAGGTGAAAGCCCTGCTCGTAGCCCGGCAGGCGGCGGATGTCCTCCGCCGTTTCCGGCAGCGGCTCCATATCGGTGAGACGGTCGATGCGGTAGTGGCGCAGGAAATTGTCTCCATCCTTCCGGCAGACCAGATAATACTGGCCGTTGGTGCAGATGATCCCGTAGGGGGAGACCCGGTGGAGCGTTCCCACCCGTTTGAGTGAGCCGTCCGCCAGCACCTGGTTGCGATAAAAGGAGGCCTTCCGGTGGTTTTCCATGGCGTCTTCCAGCTGCTGAATGTTCCGGAGAAATTCCACATTTCCCTGATGGCTCCACTGGTCTGCCATGTGGACGTGGCGGACCCGCCGGGAAAAATCCTCGCCGCCCAGCTCAATGAGCTTGTCTGCCAGGTATTTGGCGTCTGCCGTCGGCAGGTATTTGGAGGCCATTACGCCGTCAATCAGCACCCGCAGCTCCGTCTCGTCAAACAGGCGCACCGGATAGGAGCCCGCCGGCCCCCGCTCCACATACCCCAGGGACTCCAGCAGCGAGATCGAGGCGGCCACGGTGTTCCGGGCCAGCGTTACCCGCTCGTCCCTCTGGATGCGGGCGATGATCTGGAGGTTGGACAGGGGATGATCCTCACTGGCGTACTGCCGCAGGGTTTTCAGCACCTGAAACGGCACGACCCGGTTTCCGCCCATGGATGACATTGCTTCACCTCCTGTGAGAGTGGTGGTTCCGGCACGGAAGGCCGGAGGAATCAGCAGGATGTATTGTAGCGCACACAGAGCCGGCGGCGCAAGCCCCTGCCGGAAATTTATCCGCGGAAGCGCCGCCGGAAAGGAAATCCGGAAAGAAATTTGAAAGTGACGGTTGCTTTTTTTCCTTCCGTCGCCTATAATAAAACCGTATGCGGCCCTCTCAGCGCCGCAGATGAATCCGGGGCGGTATCGAAGCGGTTATAACGGCCCCGGCTGGAAATCCTGTTATCCATTCATAAGAACAGAATATTTTTATCTGGAGATGTACCCAAGCGGCTGAAGGGTCCGGATTCGAAATCCGGTAGGCGCCGAAAGGCGTGCGGGGGTTCAAATCCCTCCATCTCCGCCAAGTCGGAGCAAGCTTTGTATCGCTTGCTCCGACTTATTTTATAAGTCGGAGCGCACTCACGCCGCCGCTGCTCCTTTTCAAACCGCAAACGCTTGCGCTGGTTTGCGGTTTGAGGAAGCGGGGGATGGAAAGCGAAAAGATCCGCATGGAGGCCCCTCGACAAGCCCGCCGCAAGCGTCAGATCGCTTGCGGCGCGTTTTGGAAAAGTCCGCGGCTGCCGCTGTTTGCAAACGTACGCGGGGGCACGCGGGGCGGTCGTATCTGCGCGGAAAAACTTTGACAAAAGCTATTGCGCGGGCGGCGGTTCCATGCTACAATTCTGGTGTATACACCAATCAAGAAAGGAAGTGATCCCCTTAACCATCACAAGCGCAAGCCTGCCCGCGAAGAAGCGGATCCTGACCGTCTGTGTGAAGCTCTTTTTGGAAAAAGGCTACAAGAAGGCGACGCTGGCCGAAATCATTGAAAAGGCCGACGTGTCCTACAGCACCTTTCAGAACATTTTCCGCGCCAAGGACGGCGTATTGACGGAATTGGTGGAGTTCATGTTCTCCAACCAGTTCGCCATGGCACGCGGCGCGGCGAGCGCGGAACTGCCGCCGGTCTATGTCTACGCGGTTGAAACGGCGCTCCAGATGACGCTGAC
>ERZ808240.3422-NODE-3422-length-15497-cov-4.223546_pt1 | contig 15497 bp, 9 predicted proteins | sample MGYA00521084_ERZ808240 | MGnify/ENA primary metagenome ERZ808240 (study PRJEB31516, sample SAMN03275571) | gut metagenome | biome: mammalia-associated habitat; material: feces | host: Papio cynocephalus | place: Kenya | collected 2012-08-06 ... | reverse complement strand
GCGGGCCGCGCTTCGCGGCGACGGTGGCGACGAGGCGGTTTGCTCGGTGCTCATGGAAGCGTTGGGGGCAAAGCCCGATGACCACCACGATAAGGTTGGAACCGAACGCGGCATGTCGCAGATCGGCGGATGACCTGCTCGTTCGCGGGCTGGGCGGGCGCTTCCGCCAAGACCACGGTCGGCTATCGCTCGGCTGCGCCTCGCTATGCGCCGCCCTGGCGGTGTTTCATTTTAGAATGAAGAGCATAAGTGAACATCGACGGTCCCGGCGGAAGCGCCCGCCCAGCCCGCGAACTTCACTACCTTTGTTTGATGCTGCAATTGGATTATTGATGTTAAGGTCGGAGGAGAGCGCCTTTGGCCGATTTGAAAGGAATGCGCTATGGCAGAAGAGAAGCTTACGCATATTGACGAGAAGGGCGACGTTCGCATGGTGGACGTTTCACAGAAGGCCGATACCGAGCGCATCGCGGTGGCCGAGGGGTTTATTTCGATGAAGCCTGAAACATTGGAGCTTATTACGTCGGGAACGGCGGCGAAAGGCGACGTGCTTGCGTGCGCGCGTGTGGCGGGCGGGATGGCCGCGAAGAAGACGAGCGAGCTCATTCCCATGTGCCACCCGTTGATGATTACCAAGGCAAAAGTGAGCTGCGAGCCGATTGGCGCAGGCGAGCGCGAAGATGGCCGCGTGGGTATTCATATCACGACGACCTGCGGCGTTACCGGCAAGACGGGCATCGAAATGGAGGCGCTGACTGCGGCGAGCGTGGCATGCCTTACGGTGTACGATATGTGCAAAGCTGTTGACCGTGGCATGGAAATCGTGGATGTGCGCTTGCTGAAAAAAGACGGCGGCAAAACGGGCCTGTGGGAGCGCAAGTAGGGAAGCTTCGTCACACTGGTGCTGATTTTGACCGCTTGTGGTGTTGCGATTGGTCAAAATCGTCGCTAGTGTGAAATTCTCGTTCGTTTAGATGGGGCTTTGCGGCGAAGCGACGTTCCAAAAAGGGATATTCCCAGCAAATTGCCTGAGTTAACTTTTCTGGCTGAGTAAAACAAAGAAGGGCCTTTCGCATCAGAGCGTTTTTTGACCAGATATATGGTTGAGTTTGGTCAAAAACCTCTCCAGTGCGAAAGGCCCTTCTGGCTGGCTGCGCTTCTACTTGTCGTGGCCTTCGCCGGCCATCATGTGGGCGGCATGTCCCAGTGCGCCCACGATGCCTTCCCAATTCTCGCGGGCGGCTTTCTCGCTGCCCGGCAGGTTGATGACCAGCGTGCGGCCGCGCTGTGCGGCGATGGCACGCGAAAGCATGGCGTGCGGCGTGATTTGAAGGCTGTGGTAGCGCATGGCCTCGGCAATGCCGGGAACCTCGCGGTCGCATACGTCGCGCGTGGCCTCGGGGGTCACGTCGCGCAGCGACAGGCCGCTGCCGCCGCAGGTGAGCACGATATCGGCACCTACTTCGTCGCAGCCGGCGACAATCGCCGCGCCGATTTGCGGGCGCTCGTCTTTCACCACGACATGGCTGGCAACTACCCAGCCCTCGGCGCGAATCAGCTCTTCGAGCGCCGCGCCTGCGGTGTCTTCTTTCATGGAACGCGTGTCCGAGCACGTAATAATGGCGAATTTCAGAGACATGGGAAACACCTCGCAGGTAATCGGGAATGGGTGGGTCAAGGGGACAGTCCCTTTGACCCAGATTTCAACCGGCTTCAAACTCGTTCGACTGGGTCAAAGGGACTGTCCCCTTGACCCACGAGTCGATTGACTTTAAGATGCAGGACGCATAAAAGTCAGCGAGCACAAGCTCATCTTCGGCGATTTGCGCCGTTCGTGGAACGACGCAAATTAAATAACCATGCCCTCGGGGGCATCCAAAAGCACGCAGGTCACTTCGTCGCCGGGCTTCGCGTCTTGCGCGCCTTCGGGAAGAATCGCCATGCAGTTCGTTTTCTGGATGGGACCGAACAGCCCCGAGCTTTGTTTTTTCGCGGGCGTCACCAAAAGCTCGCCGGCCTCGCCATGCGAAAGTGTGGCGCGCATGAACAGGCGGCGTGGGTCTTTCTTCTTCTTGCCACTGGTGAGCTTGGCCTTCACGGTGGGGTGCTCGAACGCGGAATAGCCTTGCATCTTGCGCAGCGCCGGGCGAATGATCAGCTCGAAGCCCATGTAGGCCGCGGCGGGGTTGCCCGGCAGGCCGAACACGGGCGTGCCGTCGACGATGCCGAAGGTCTGCGCTTTGCCCGGGCGCATGTTCACGCTGGTCATCAGCAATTCGCCAGCGCGTTCGACCACGGGCTTGATGAAGTCGAAGTCGCCGTTGGAGGCGCCGCCCGAGGTAACCACGAAGTCGTGCGTTTTCGCGGCTTGGCGTACGACGGCCTCGAGTGCCGCCTCGTCATCGGGCACGATGGGCAGCATGTCGGCCTCGCAGCCCGCCGCTTTGGCGCATGCAGCCAGCGCGTAGCTGTTGGAGTTGCGAATGTGGCCGGGGCCGGGAACCTCGCTGGGCGCCACCAGCTCGCTGCCGATGGGAATCACGGCCACGCGCGGCTTGCGGTGCGTGGGAACCTGCAGCACGCCGCAGCCGGCCAGAAAGCCCACGCCGGCGGTGGTGATAACTTCGCCGCGGTTCACGACTGCTTCGCCGGCCTTGGCTTCTTCGCCGGCCTCGCGCACGTTGTCGCGCTGCTTGGGCTGGGCGTAGAACGCCACCTTGCCGCCGCATTTGCCGTCGCCTTCCACGATGTCGACGATTTCGTATTTCACCACGGCGTCGAAGCAGTCGGGCAACGCGGCGCCCGTCATGATGCGCACGCATTGGCCCGCCGCCGCGGTTCCATCGAACACGCCGCCGGCCGGAACTTCGGCGATGGGCTCGAGCATGACGGGCGAATCGGCGGTGGCGCCTTCGAGCTCGGCGCGGCGCACGGCATAGCCGTCCATGGCGGCGTGCGCGAACGGGCTCACGTCCATGTCGCTTTTCAGGTCGGCGGCGGCCACTCGGCCTGCGGCGTCGAGTAAATCGACCGTTTCGGCCTCGAGCGGCTCGACGCGCGAAAGTACCAGCTCGCGAGCCTGTTCCAAAGAAATCATAGCGGTCATAAGTCCCTCCTTGTCAAACGCGGCCGCGGCCGCGCCGGTTACCTGCGACGGGGCGCGGCTTTACAATTGCCCGCCCTTGGCATCCCACGAGATGAACGCCCACGGCACGATGCGTTGGAAATCCAACGTCAGCGGCCCCTGCTCGAAGCCCTTCTTGTCGGGCTGGCCCGCTTCGGGGTTGTCTACTAGGTGTTGCTCGAGCCAAGCGCGCAGCCGATCGTGCGCGCTTGGCATTTCATCAGGCGAAAGCCCGGGCGCGCCGATTTCAATCATCTGCGTGAAGTCGGCGAGCGCGTCATCGTAGTTCACGAACGTGTCTTTGCGCGCCGAGTGGATGAAGCGAACCTCGGGTTCGAAGCCCGCCTGCGCGAGCATGCCGAACGCGTAGATGTAGTCGCGGTTCGGCGACGCGGGCACGCCGATGTCGGCGAGCACCCGCAAATCGACGCGCGGCGAGGCGCCTGACGTCATGGTGATGCAGCAACGGCGCCGCGCGATGCCGGAGAGCTTGCGCAGCGCGCCGCGCAAATCGGCCACGGCAATCGATCGCGAGGCAATGGCCACGTCGACCATGTTTTCGTGCAAGTCGAAGTGCCTCCAATCGTCTTCCCAGCTCATATGCATGGGGAAGATTTGTCCCGCCTTTACCGACTCGACGCTTGCTGCCCGCGGCACGCCGCGAAGGGCCATGTTCTGATCCATCTTCGCGAGCATGCCCTCGCTGAAATCGGCGGCTATCACGGGGTGGCCGGCCTCGGCCATCGCGCAGGCGAGCGGCCCGGTTCCGCAGCCCATGTCGAATGCGCTTTCGTCATTCTTCAGGGCCGCGAGCCGCAGGAATTCCTCGGCGTAGAGATTCTTGGCGTCGCGGCTGTCGTAGCGCGCGGCCTTCTTGTTCCAACGGCGGCAATCGTCGGGCGCCTTCGTCGTAAGCTGGAGATGTTGCCAGGCGGTATCGAAATCGAGCACGCTGTTCCTTCCCCTCGCTCATGAATTGTTCTCGCGTGTGGATACAATGATAGACGTTTGCGTGCGCGTCTGGCGAAATAAATCGAGGTTTTAGGCGTTGCCGGCGGCGATTCGCTGCGGCGCACCCCGGCCCTCTGCGGCCCAGTGGGCTTGCAGTGGAACTGCGGCCCTTGGCGAATTCCTGTGGCGATTGGGGTTTTCCTTCGTGACGTGCTACAATCGATGAGCTTATGTATAAATCCGGGCGATCGAGGCTCACGCATGCGCGGGAAAGGTCCCGAGCGGCGGCGAAAGCCGGATTCGAGAGGGGAGCGGCGCGCCCGCTTCACGGATGAAAAGGAAGGCATCAATGCAACCACGCGAAGAACTTACCCAGCTTCTTACCGCCGCGTTTGAAGCTGCACGCGAATCTGGCGCCCTGCCGATTGACACTATTCCCGAGATTGCCCTGGAGCGCCCGCGCGACGAAGGCCATGGCGATTGGGCGTGCACCGCTGCTCTGCGCTGCGCCAAGCAGGCCAAGAAGAACCCGCGCGAGATCGCGCAAGTCGTCGTTGACGGCATTCCCGCGAACGATCTTATCGAAAGCGTCGAAATTGCCGGCCCGGGCTTCATCAACTTCCGCCTGAAGAACGGCACCATGCAAAGCGTCATCTCGCAGGTGCGCGAGCAAGGCGCCGACTATGGCAAGGGTACGCAGCCCGAAGGCCAGCGCAAGGTACTGATCGAGTACATCTCGGCCAACCCGACCGGTCCCATGCACGTGGGCCACGGCCGTTGGGCCGCGCTGGGCTCGGCCATGGCGAACCTCATGCGTCACGGTGGCTACGATGTGACCGAAGAGTTCTACATCAACGACCATGGCGTGCAGATGGACAAGTTCGGCCTGTCGATCGCCGCGCGCTACATGCAACAGCTCGGCCACGAAGATTTTGCCGTGCCCGAAGGCGGCTACAATGGCCTGTACGTGAACGACATCGCCAAGGCGATTATCGACCGCGACGGCAACAAGTGGGAAGACGCCGACGAGCACGAGCGCATGGTGGAGTTCCGCGAGTTCGGCTATGCCTACATCATGAAGATGTTCCGCGACATCACCACCCGCTTCGGCAACCACTTCGAGCGCTGGCAGTCTGAGCGCGAGATGTACATCCCGTCCGACGAGTTCGACGGCAAGAGCCCGTTCGATTACTGCATCGGCAACTTGAAGGACAAGGGCGACATCTACGAGAAAGACGGCGCCGTGTGGTTCAAATCGTCCGAGTACGGCGACGAGAAAGACCGCGTCATCCGCAAGGCAGACGGCGACTACACCTATTTCGCTTCCGACGTGGCGTACCACTACTGGAAGAAGGAGCGCGGCTTCGACATCCTGATCGACATCTGGGGCGCCGACCACCATGGCTACATCGCCCGCGTGGCCGCCGTTTTGGCCGCTATGGGTTACCCTGGAGCGCTGGAAGTTGTGCTGGGCCAGTTGGTGAACCTGTTCCGCGACGGCAAGCCTGTGCGCATGTCGAAGCGAACCGGCGAGATGATCACCTTCGAAGAGCTCATCGACGAAGTGGGCATCGACGCCACGCGCTACTACATGCTGAGCCGCTCCACCGAACAGCCGATTGATTTCGATATCGACGTTGCCAAGAAGCAGGACTCGTCCAACCCGGTGTACTACGTGCAGTATGCGCACGCGCGCATCTGCAAGCTGCTGCGCGATGAGGCTGGCCATTCGGGCGAAGACAACCTGGACATGGCCGCCGTCGCCGCTGAGGCAATTCCTGCCGACGTGGACCTGTCGGTGCTCACTGCGCCCGAAGAGCTGGCGTTGATGCGCAAGATGAGCGAGTTCGGCGACCTTATCGCGCTGGCCGCTCGCGACCGCGCTCCGTTCCGTCTGACGCATTATGCGCAGGAGCTGGCCGGCTTGTTCCACCAGTTCTACACCAACTGCAAGATTCTGAAGGCCGAAGATGAGGGCCTGAAGAAGGCGCGCTTGGCCCTGTGCGACGCCACCCGCGTGGTGCTGGCGCAAACGCTGGCCATCCTGGGCATTTCCGCCCCGCAGCGCATGTAAGCGCGGCGAACGTACGGCAAACTTAAGAAAGGGACCCTGCGGGGTCCCTTCTTGCGAAATGGCGACCCTGTGGCTCACAAGTACGATCCCGTTAACCAAAGGGCGCATTTTTTTGCAGTTGGCGCGTGGAGCTTATGGCCTTAGTGCGGTGATGGGGAAGACGTAGACGTCGTGCTCGGCGTCGTAGCGGCAGAACGGCGAGGTTGCCGTGATGACGGCCGCGAATACGGGTTCGGGATTGCGCGCGGCGGGGTTGGACGCAATTTTCTTGCGGAGTCGCGCGATGTTCCTGATGCCGTCGGGGACTTTGGCTTCTCCAGGTTTGATTTCCAATGCCGCCCATCGGCCATCGCGAGGCTCGATAATCGCATCGACCTCGAGGCCGTCGGAGTCTCCGTAGTAGCGCAACGACCCCGGATGGGCATCGGGCAGGCAGGCTGTGTAGGCCCGCAAATCGTGGATGCAGAGCGACTCGAAGAGCAATCCGAAGGTTTGCCCGTCGGACAAGAGCCTCTCGGGCCCCATGCCGAGGGCGGCGGCGGGGATGGACGGGTCGGCGAAGTAACGCTTGGGCTTGGTACGCAGGCGGGATTTGGCGCGTACGGGTGCATCCCAGCCGTGCAGGCTCTCGATGACGTACATATTCTCGAGCATTTCGAGGTAGGCGGTGACGGTCGATGTTGCGGGCGCTCCGGCTTCGTCGCCCAGGGAGGCGTCTTGCGCGATGGTCTGCAGGGTTGCTGCCGTGGCGACGTTGCGTGCGAGCGAAGACACGATGCGGCGGGCCATGTCGGGCGTGCCGCCACCTTGTTGAAGTGGCCATACTAGATTTTCGAGGAATTGCGGCATTGATGTTCGAGATTGAAAGAGCACTATGGGATCGCGCGGATACTGGCGGCGGGTGCTGACGACCGCGATCTTTCTGCCGATATGCTCTGAAATCCATGGTTACGATTGATTGCGAACAGAGGTGTTCCTGCATCCAGCGGCGACTGATTCGCGCATGGCGCTTAAACGCCCCGAAACCGCCTGAGGTAACTACGGTTACCAAAATCTAACTTTTGCATTGCCCCAGATGGAATGCGCATAACGTAAAATCCCAGGTAAGTTAGCCGCTGGAAAGATTTTTAAAAATTCTCCCTTCACAACGAGTTGCCTTTATGCAACAATGCGCCCCGCAAGTTCGCCTAAGCGTACATTCTTGCTTGGACTTGCCGGCATGCCGCCCAGAAGGGCCTGCTGCATGAATTCGTTGTTTCTGCGGTAAAGGGCTGCGGAAGGACGGGCATTGCTCGTCGGACATAGAAAGGAGTTCGCAAATGAGCGACCTCAAAGAAATCAGCCTCGATAACACCACGACTTCTCGACGAGATTTTTTGAAGTTGGCAGGGGTTACCGTGGCGGGTGTCGCTGCTGCTTCGACTTTGCAAGGAGTAGCGTTGCCGAAATTCGCTTTTGCTGATAGCGTGACGATGGAAGAGGGCGTTGAGTACAAGGTCAACGCAAATCTGTATATCAGCAAGACCATTGTGTTGATTCACAAGGACGCCTACTTTACCAACCCGACTGATCCTAATGAGAGCGGTTCTCTTCCCGAGACGCCGAATACCGGTTTGAATGCAACTATTTGGGTTGAAGATGGTTCGACGTTCGTTACGGTTCCTCTTGTTAATCCTTGCTTCATGTTGCTTGAGGCCGGCGACAATGAGAGCGGCGATATTACGGTTTTCGACTACTCCACGACTGACGCTATTTACAGCGATACTGATGGCAATTCCCTCAAGAGGATTGATTCTATTACGTTCGAACTTTCCTCCCAAAAATCTACCTATACCCTGGGCGATTGCAAGGAATATGCGGCATATAAGAAGGCTCCGTGGCCTATGAGCATGCTTGTTCCCGGTTATCTAACATGGACTGCCACCCTTGCCATCGATTTCTCTACCATTACCGCTGAGTAGGAAGAACAATGAAGACGGTGTTTAAAAAACTCACCGTCGTCGCTATTACCGCCGCCTTGGCCGTGGGGCAAATCCCCGCATCGGCTTTTGCGACCGATTCTATCGAGGAATCTGGCGCCGACTCGACTTATGTGGCCGAGTCAGCGCCTTTGGGCGCTACGGAGGCAAACGCGGAAAGCGGCAACGGTGACGTGCAAGATGCTCCGAGCACAACGCAAAATGGCGAGGCGGGCGAATCGGAGGAAGCGGATAATGCTGAAATTGCCGGAGACGCATCGAGCGTTGCTTCTTCGGAAACGATTAGCGAAGCGCCAGCCGAACAAGCTAAGACAGAAACCTATTCTGTCGATGACGCTATTTCTTACGGCATGGAATTGCTTTCCGACGCGGCCTCTGTTCCGTATGACGCGGAAAATCCCGCGCAAGAAATCCACTTGGCCGATTATGCTCCCGGAACCTATACTGTCACGGCAAATGTGTTTATGCCTTCCGCAAAAAATCCATTCGTTAGGGGCATTCAGGCATATATGACGAATGCTAATAATCCTCTTGGCATTGTCGAGGATACCGATGGCAGCGATGTTGACGGTGGCGTTCCTACGTCTCATGTTGAAAACAACGCGACACTTGTGGTCAATGATGACGGTACTGCCTTGCTGACTATTCCCCTACGGAACCCGGTATTCACATTGCAATCTGTAACGGGAAGCGACGGTTTGGAGGTTGTCTCCACGCAGTTGCGCTATGGAGAATATGGGCCAAGGGACGGAAAAGGCGAGATTAAACGCGTTGACCGTACAAGTCGAATTAACTCAATCACAGTTAAGCTCACATCCGATAGCAAACATACGTCCGATGGCAGTAATGGTTGGACGTTCGGTTCTTGCGAGGAGTATGTGTCGTTGTTGGGCGCCGAAGGTTCAGTCCCCTTGGACTTGACGGTTGATTTTTCGAACGTAGAAAGCAAGATTAAATACTCTTCAGTTCCGGTAGCTGCAAGCGAAAAGCTAACGTACAATGCCGAAACTCAGGTTGGCGTATCATATGATGCTGCAACGACGACTGTTGTCGAGGGCGATGTCGCCGCGAAAAATGCCGGCGATTATTCCGTAACCCTGGAACCTCGAGAGGGGTATATTTGGCAAGATACCAAGGGTACGGAACAACGTACGTACTCTTGGAAAATTGAAAAAGCCCACGTTACAAATAAATACGAGGGCATTATTGCGTGGCAGGGTAGTTACGAAGCGACCAAAGCCCTTCTGCCGAGCGCAGACCAAATTGCCGAGCAGTCTCAATGGGAGGGTTTTCAGGGGGATGACACCCCAGAAAATGTAGAGGGGTTCCAGGAGGGCCTCCAAAAGATAACGGTGAAATTTAGCAGATGGGGCAATAGCGATTCGATGCTCAAAAAGCAGCTCGTTCCATCGGGCTCCGTTAGTGCTAGATACAATCCTAGTAGCCTTACTAAAAGGACGTTTGAAACCGCCAATTATTCCGTAACGGCGATGAGCGCAACCATTTATGTTTCTATGACGGAAGGTCAGATGCCTAAGGTCAAGGAAGGCCTTGTCTATAATGGCAAAGACCAGATTGGCGTTGAGCAGCAGGATGGTACTGCATTTAAGGGAACGGGCATTGTCAGTATGGGTCGAACTCCTTGGGACGATTGGTCCAATGGAGTTTTTTCCACGCTCTCGGCAAACTCTTATGTGGATGCGGGGACATACCGTGCGACCCTCTCTCCCACGACTGGTATGGATTGGAATACGCCAGGGTATTGGTGGGATACGTGCACGAGCGAGCCTCGTGATGTTGAGTGGACGATTTCGAAAGCGCCGCTCACGGCAACGCTTTCACGCGCGTCGTTTACGCTTGGTGAGCTGCACAGTATTAGCGACCTGACCGTCGATGTTTCTGGATTCGTCAACGGAGAAGATGCCTCTACGGCTGCTGATTATGTTGCCCCTCATATCGAGGGTGTCACGGAGGAACAGCTGCATACTCCTGGCACATATACGGTAACTATTTGCGGTGGCAGTGCAAAGAACTATGATTTCAGGTATCCGACCTGTACGGTTACCATTTTGCCTGAAGGAACTGTTGCCATTCCGTCCGCTGCCGATGCGACGTATGACGGTGATGTTCAGTACGCTGTTTCTAATCCGGTGGGATTCAGCGTTTCCGGTCAGGCAAGCGCGATTGATGCAGGCGAGTATAAGGCAACGTTGACTCTTAATTCCGGCAATGTATGGGAGGATGGAACTACTGACCCTAAAGAGCTTGCATGGAGCATTGGAAAAGCGACCTTGACGGCGGAATACCAGTCGGAGTGCGTCAACTTCAACGATTTCCCCGTAGACGATGGTCCTATGTACATGGTTCTCGTTACCGGATTTGTGAATGGGGAATCTGAGCAGACAGCAAAGGGGTACGTGGCTCCAAGCATTGCTAAGCGCGAATATAATCCGAGTTTCGCTATCGATTCCTACAATCAGCTTCCTTATGGCGGTGCTGCCGACAACTACAATGAATTATATGGGGCAGGAACCTTTACGTGGGCTTGCTATTCCGGAGACCAAAGCCAAGTCATGCTCCCTTCTCCCGTTAAAGGTCTTGTCTACAATGGCAAGGAGCAAACGGGCGTACGGGTTCATGCAGGAAGCAGTGGTACCGGTCTTTCTGGAGTCGACGCTGGTGATTACAAGGCCGCCATCATCAAGGAGCGTGATATCTGGCTCGGCGGATGGTATTCTGCGGTTGACGCTGAGCCAGCAAGTGCAGCGCCTCTGGCGACTGTGAGCTGGTCAATTGCTCAAGCTCCGTTGAAAGTTTCGGCTAAGGACATTACCGTCAACTACGGCGAGACGCCGAACCTTGCCGACGCGTATACATTGACCGGTCTTGTTAATGACGAGGATCCTGCTAAGGGCACCGTAGCAGATTTTGTGGCGCCCACGGTTTCTGTCGAGGGCCACGAGGGCGAGAGCCTTTCTGCTCTCGAACCGGGCACGTACAAGCTTGCCGTGTCGGGTGGCTCGGCCAAGAACTATTCGTTCTATGGCTACAAGGCTGCCACGCTTACCGTTAAGGCGAAGGGCGAGGTTGTCGATCCTCAGGTTTCTTCGAATCTTACGTATACAGGTGCCGAGCAGCAAGCCATTCAAGCTAACGACTATTGGGCGCTTTCGGGCGATGCCTCGGCCAAGGACGCTGGAGAGTATGCTACTACGGTAACGCTTAATGCCGGTTATGCCTGGGCGGACGGTACCAAGGGCGCTAAGGAGTTCAAGTGGAGCATCGCCAAGGCGCCGTTGGCTGCTTCCGTAAGCGACGAGACCGTGGTCGCGGGCGGAAAGGCCAAACTCGACGTCGTGGTAGATGGTTTTGTCGGCGGCGAGGACGCCACGACCGCTGCGGATTACAAGGCTCCCGAGTTGACGGGCGTACCGTCTGCTTACGCCAAGGGCCAGTCGTACGAAATCGGGCTTACGGGGGGTTCTGCCAAAAATTACGAATTCGCCAAGTTCAATTCTGGCGCGGTGACGGTGCAGAACATCTCGGTGGGAACCTATAAGGTGACTGCTAATCTTTCCATGCCCGGCCAGTACAATCCCGTGCTCAAGGGCACTACGGTCTACGCCAACAACCCCAACAATCCGTTCGGCATCGACGAGGGAACATCCGAATTCCCCGTTGACGCGAACAAGGTGCCGACCGACCCCATGTCTATGAATGCCACGCTTGTCGTGGCCGAGGATGGCACGAAAACACTGGTGCTTCCTATCGACAACCCAGTGTTCACCACGCAGTCTTTGGGCGCGTGCGATCAGCTGTCAAATGTGTGGGTCATGCGTTCCAAGGCGCCCTTTGCCACGAAGTATTCGGTGAACGCTGCTGGCTCTTATGGCAAGTACGACACGCGTATCTCTAAAATGGGTGCAGTATTGAGCGATGCGCAGGATTCAGGTAGCGTGACGTATACGTTTAAGGGTTCGACGCTCTATGCGGTGCCCATCGATACGGACATCGCGCCCGATGGCGACGTAGCGCTTGAGTTGACGGTCGATTACGACTCGCTTGAGCAGACCTCCGATAGCACCCAGATTTCGTTCGGCGATACGGGCGATAACGGCAGTGCGCTTGGGGAGCTTGCCAAGAAGGATTCCGCCGAGAATGGCGGTAACAACAGTGGCGACAACGGCTCCACGGGCAATCAGGGCAACTCGGGCACCAATGGCTCGAACGGTAACAACGGTGGCGCCAACGGTAATGGCTCCATTTCCACCACGACCGACGGCCACCTGGCGGCTGGCACCTATACGGTGTCGGGCAATGTGTGGCTGCCTAAGTCGCAAACCGGCTTGCCGCTGAACCCGCACCTGTCCAACGGCGGGTTCCCGCCCAGCACGCCTGTGGCGAATAACGCTACGCTGGTGGTGGATGGCTCGGGCCATGCGTATGTGCGCATCCCCGTCACCATTCAAGACAAGGTTATGGTGATTCACAACGTGTGGGGCTCGGGTGTGAGCTTCGACGGTTCCGCCATTACCATCGATTTGGGCACGCCGTCGGCGGGTCAGACGCGCTTCACGGGCACGTGCCAGGTGAGCGTGACCATCGGCTGGTTGGCGCAGACTATCGCTGCGGGCATTTTCAACGGCGTGTGGGACCATACCTGGACGGCCAACTGGGAAATTGACCTGGGGTCCACTCTGCCGGCGTCGGGCGGCGGCACGCTGCCAGCTGCGGCGCAGGCCATCTTGAACGGCGTTAACGGCGTGACCGACGAGGAAACTGCCGCCGAGGCCGCGCTGGCCGCGCTCGACGAGGGCGGCTCGGCTGCTTCCGAAAGCGCTGCGGCGAAGAAGGCTTCCTCCGCCTCGAAGAGGGCCGGCTCGCAAGAGGCTTCGGCCGAGGGTGACGCTGCCGAGGGCGGCATGGACCCCGTGGCTGTCGCATGCATCGCGCTTGGCGTGGTGGCCGTGGCCGCCATCGCGGCCTGGCTGCTGCTGGGCCGCAAGAAGCGCGGCGAAGCCGCATCCGATGTCGGTATCGCCGGCTCGGACGGCAACGACGCCAAGTAACGTTTGGTTCTTGGTGGCGGTGGGTCGCCGTTTTAAGCGGCGGCCCACCGGGCGAATGTCCGTGCGCTGCATCAGACACGGAAAGCGCCGCGAGGCCGAAAGGCTTCGCGGCGCTTTTTGCTGTTGGGGGTAAATTCGAATTGGAATGCGTCTTGCTCTGGCGCGCGAAAACCTCATTCGGCATTGGACGCTTTCGATGTACCCGTCGAGTACGGTCGGTATGGTCGAGCAAATCGTCGATCAGCTACGATTTACTTGACGGTAGGGTAGTGTTGATGCGGGTCGTTCCGGCTTAAAGACACATGGACATGTAAAGGGGGATGCTTACCCTTTCTCCCTCGACTTTAATTTGCTTAGGGTGAAGTACGTATTCGGTGCCCAGCCTTTTGCCATATTGCTTCCTGAATTTATCGAGAGAACTTGTTCCGTAATGTTTAGTGGATTTTACCTCGATGGGGCATATGCGCGCTTTCATGGCGGCGTTGTCGTATTCGCGCACGATTAGAAAATCGATTTCCATCGTTGCGGGCGCGTTGCCTTTTTCGTAGCGCGAGAAGAAGAATAACCTATGTCCATTCGCGCGCAGTTGCTGTGCTATGGCGTTCTCGACAAGCATTCCCTCGTTTATGGAAAGGTTGTCGAATAGGATATCTTTATATATCTCATTTGGCGTTTCGTTTCGGTCGGCGAAAGCCTGCGATACAAGCAGACCGGTGTCGGCCATATAACATTTGAACGACCTGGAATCTTCGTAGAGGCCGAGGCCGACTGATGGGTCGGTCGAGCTTGAGCAGATGTTGACGATTCTGGCGTCATCAAGCCAGAAAAAGGCCGAATCTAAGTCACGAAATCTTGCATTAGGCGATACCGAAGACAAGGTGAACTTCTTCTCGTGTTTCGAGAGCTGCCCCGGTATTTGCGAGAAAATTGCGCGCACTCGGCCCGCATCGCCATTGGCGAACTTGCCGATATCATTCGAATAGAGTTGAAGGATGCTTCGCTTCACGTAATCAACCTGGCCGAAGTCTCGATGCTCCAAGTATTTTGAAACCGCTTGCGGCATGCCGCCCACCAGCAGATATTCCCTCCAAAGGCGCGAAGCGCGCTTGTGCAACGCATCGGGTAATGGCTTGAGAGACTTGAATGACGCCCTTATCAAATCGGCGAGGTTTTTCTCGTTCATGGCCCAGCAGAATTCCTCAAAATCTAAGGGCCCCATTTCCAGCTTTCTCTCTTCGGAAGGGATGAGAATGCCCCTTACGTTCTTTTTGATTGAGATAAGCGAGCCAGTTTCTATGTAGTCGTAGCGCCTGTCGGCGACGAGGTATTTGACCATCTCTCGAGCGGCGGGGTAGCGCTGTACTTCGTCAAAGATGATAAGCGAGCGGCGTTCATACAACGTGGTGCGGTAATACGTCGATAGCAGCATGAAGAACGTGTCGAGGTCGTTTTTCTGTTCGTCAAATATGCTTTGAACATCTTTAGGGAGGTTGGCGAAGTCAATCAGAATATACGTCTCGTATTCCCTCTTGGCGAATGCCTCGACGGCGAAGCTCTTGCCCACGCGACGCGCTCCTTCTACCAGTAAGGCTTCCGTGCCGTGGGATTTTTCTTTCCAGCAAATCATTTGCTGAATAGCTTTTCGTTCTAGCATTTTTACCTCGGTTTATACACGATGCCGTTACTATAGATACTGGAATTATACACGATGCCGTTGTAAAAAAGATATCTATTTAGCACGATGCCGCAACTAGCGGCCCATCCCTCGGGCGGTCGATCGACAAGGCATCTCTGTCGGGGCGATAGTCTGCAGGGCGTTTAGCTCTCGTCGATGTTCGAATGATGCGCATAGCCGAAGCCCGCAAAAGCCTTAGTCGTCTTTCTTTGTAGGTAGATGCGAGGTTTATTGATAAGTGTTTGGACGTTTTTCAGGAAAGTTCGTATTAGGTAACTTCAATTACCACGAAATTAGCCATGGTTGACTATACTTTGGTGCTGTTTGAAAAATACGGCACCGAAGGGCGGCTTTTATGGCATTCGAAAACGGCATCGCGCGCGCGGCTTCGCATATGATGGACAGGCGACGCTTTATGGCGCTGAGCGCGGCGGCGGCATTTGGAGCGGCGCTGGGGCTTTCTGGCTGCGCGAGCGACGAGGCCGCGAAGGGCGCCGAAGCGGGCGAGGACGGCACGGTGGAATTTTCCGCCACCACCGAAAGTCGCGATCTTATGGGTTCGCCCGACCCGTGCGACGTGCGCGTGGGCCTTATCATGGGGCCGCCGTCTATGGGGCTTTCCCAA
>ERZ808240.3421-NODE-3421-length-15497-cov-7.965613_pt1 | contig 15497 bp, 11 predicted proteins | sample MGYA00521084_ERZ808240 | MGnify/ENA primary metagenome ERZ808240 (study PRJEB31516, sample SAMN03275571) | gut metagenome | biome: mammalia-associated habitat; material: feces | host: Papio cynocephalus | place: Kenya | collected 2012-08-06 ... | reverse complement strand
CCGGATTCGCAGTCGATCTCGAAATAATAGTTGGTGCAGTCGAAATAGACTTTGTCGAGATTCCTTCCGAAGTGTCTGTCAATCGAGGCGTTCAGTATGTCGATGACGTCCTAAACGACCGTTCCGAGATAGGAGACCCCGGAATACATCTGGCCTACGGAGATCTTCCGGGTCGGGTCTTCGTACATGAGCGGGAAGATCTCCGCAAACGTCTTCCGCTTGGAGCACGGATCGATGACGCGGGCGTCGGCCAGCGGGAAAACGGCAGGAAAAATCCGGAAATTCGGAAAACTTTTTCCGGAAGGAGCCGGGTTTTCAAAAATTTCTACTACTCATCTCAAAAAGACGATAATCCGCATCATTCTTATTAAAAAGATTTGTAAAAAATGCATACGATAACTATCTTAAAAAATTTTTTATCTAATTGTTTCGAAACATCAGTCATCGTAGAAGAATGTTCCAAAAATTTCTTCAGCTTGAAGGACTAGCTGTCTTAAGAAAAGAGTAGTTCAATGAAACAAGTAGCAATCAAGCTCTTGAAGGAATCTATTCAGTGATTGTAAAAAACATTTTGCTTCGTCTTAATCCACAGGCCAGCCAATTGCTTATAAAAAAGTTTCATTCTAAGTATAGCTCAATTCCCTTACTCACTTCTTTAAGTGTGGTTTCAAGTCATATTATTGCTTTTACATTGCAATAGGTAGTAAATAAAGTGGTGTTGTTTTAAAATAAATCGTACTTTATTTGCTTATAAGAGGTACCAAATGAAAATAGATCCTGTTTTTAAAAATGCATTGGATAAAAGCCCAATTGCCGCTTGTATCATAAAAGTGATTCTAGATAAGGATCAAAAGCCCTTAGACTGGGAATTCGTCTATTGCAATGATGCCATTGCAAAACTCGAACACATCGAAAAGGAAAAACTTATAAATCATACATTCTATTCTCTTTTTCCGAAGGCAAACAAAAAATGGCTAATTCCTTACTATGAAGCAGCCTGTCTTAACAAGAGCTGCGTATTCGAAGAAATATCCCACGAAATCAGCAAATACCTTCGTATTTCCATTTCTCCTTTTATGGACATTTTCGGTTATGCGCTTTGTTTTTTGGAAGACATCCAACAGATACATGCAAAGCCAGGAAACAGTGACGTACTATCTTCCTTGAAAGCAGAAAAGAGTATTTTGGATGCTTTGTGCTTTGAATACACTTGCGTACAGCTTTTAGATTTAAAATCCGGAAAAATCGATATTTTGAAACAAGGTAAATTCTCCAATAGTGAATGGGCCGAACAACAAATTTCGGAAGAAGATACTCACGATTATCAAAAAAGAATTTTATTTTATTATACCCACATCGTTTACCAAAACGAATATCCAGATTTTCTTAAAGAGCTATCTCTAGATTCTGTGCGGGCAAAATTAAAAGAAAGGCTTTTCTTCATCTATCAATATCATGGGAAAAAGAATTTAGCAGGGAACGAGTATTTTGAAATCAAATTCGTCAAAATCGATTCTGATGAAGACAACCCAAAAGCCATTATTGGCTTACGTTACATTGATGATAATGTTAAAGCAAGCCAAAGAAACGAAAGAAAACTGAAAGAAGCCTTAGATACGGTTACTCTTAGCAATGAAATAATTTCTTCTATTTCCAAAATCTACCGATTCATTTATCGGATCAACCTCTTAACCGGTGTCTATGAAGAAGTTTCCGCTGAAGAGGATATTCTGAAATTGACAGGAAAGCGTGGTTATCTTTCTGAAAGCACAGAGCGAATAATCGAAAACCAAATCGATCCCGGATACCAAAAGGGATTCTATCTTTTCTTTGACTGCAAAACAGTTGGGGAACGACTAAAAAACAAAGAAACTATAGAAAGTGAATACCTAGGAACTGACGGAAATTACTATGAAGCAAGATTCATCGTCAAAAAACGAGATTCTCAGGGAAACGTAACAAATGTTCTTTACTTGGTTAGAGACATTACAGAAAGGAAAGAAAAAGAATTCTCCTATCAAAGAAAACTCATAGAAAAAGCCGACCGTTCCGAAAAAGCTAATCTTTATCGTTATGATTTGCTAAGAAAAATCAGTCAAAATGTTCGAACTCCTTTAATAAAAATAAGAAGTCTTGTAAAAGCTGCTGATTTTGTTCCATCTGATGAGGTTTTCCAAGCAAAAACAAGAACTGAAGTTTACAATACAAGCCTTTACCTTCTATCTCTTATAAACAATCTTGTAGAAATGAGCAAAATCGAATCAGATGCCTTAGAGACATCCGAAACACCATTTGATTTGAGAAAAGTTCTGACGGAATTCTATCAGGCTACAAAAAGCAAAGCGGATGAAATAGGAATTCATATGCTACCAGATTCTATCGAAATCCGACATTCTTATCTTGTCGGAAATCAGATTCTTCTTACTAAAATCCTGTCAAATATCCTTTCCAATTCTTTGAAATATAATCGTCCCAAAGAAGAAATCCGCCTTTCCTGCAAAGAAATCAAATGTGATGGCATCCATGCCACATATCGTTTCAAATGCGAAGATACAGGAATTGGAATAAAAGAAGAATTCCAAAAACATATTTTCGAATATTTTGCTCAAGAAGATAAAGACAACAACCGTCTTGGTTTGGGTCTTCCGATAGCAAAGAAGCTTATCGATAAACTTGGTGGGACGATTTCTCTTAAAAGCAAAGAGAATATCGGTACGACAGTTGAAGTGACTTTGCCATTTGTCATCGACTTCACTCCGAAAATCATAGACAAAGAAAGTGTTCCGAAATTCAAGAAGGCAAAAATACTGGTTGCCGAAGATGACAAGGAAACCTGTGATAGGATTAAAACCATCCTCGAAAAATGCTGCCTGGATTATTCTTTCGCAAAGACAGGAAACGAAGCGTTCGAATGCTTTAATTCATCCAAAAATGGGGAGTATTCTCTTATCTTATTGAATGTCGTCATTCCGGGCTATAGCGGTCTTATGGTTTCAAGAAAAATTCGAGTCCTGAAAAGAAGTGATGCCAAAGAAATTCCGATTTTATCTATGTCCAGTCATGCTTTCCTTGATGATATCCAAAACAGTCTAGAAGCAGGAATGAATGAGCATATCTATAAACCATTTGAAGACAAGACTTTAATCCATATGCTTGCCAAATACCTGTCATATTAAAAAAAACTATGCCATCTGATGATAAGGAATTCAATCGATGTCCGTAGTTTCGATTTTCAAAATATCAGGGACAAAACATAAGGGATAAAGCAAAAATATGTTCTATTGCCGTCTTTTTAGAGTCAAAAAATAGCCTGGCTAATAAAAGCCATACTATATTTTTTATTTCTGATAATTTTTCGCAATCCTACTGACAAGGCCCATATCAGCTTTACCTGCATATTTTGTCTTGAATTCAACCATAACAGATTTTATGGATTTGTCGTCAAGTCCTTCGATGACTTTTTTGATTTCTTCTTCGCTCATCATCGTAGGAAGATATCCTTTGACAACTTCCATCTGAGCCAAAATCTTTTGGACTTCGTCAAGGCGATTTCCAGATTCATACATGCTCTTTTCATCCTGAAGTTCCTTAAGAGCATGATTCAACACAGATACCATATCAGCATCAGTCATTTCCTGGCCTTTGGCCTTCTTCTCGATCTCGTTTTTCTGATATGCAGATATCAGAACTCCAAGAATGGCACCCTTAGTAGAATCATGAGCTTTAAGTGCCTGCATCTTCTCTTTCTTCAGATCAATCAGTGTTACCATAATTTTGTCCTTTCTTGAAGTCGCTCTCAGTTCTTGGCTTCATCGATTTTCTTTATATACATTTTAATGCCATTGATTACGGCATTCTGAGGATTGTCAACGATTCGTACCGGAATGGATAATGCATTTTGAAGATAATCTCTAAGCCCCATAAGCATAGCACCTCCTCCAGTCAGCAAAAGACCTGACTGAATAAGATCGCTTGCAAGTTCCGGTTCCAAATCAAAGATGACATCTTTGATTTTTAGGGTAAGAAACGAAATCAAGGGAGTAAGGCATCGTTTGATTTCACTAGCTGATACAATAGCAGAAGTCGGCAAGGATGTAATCGTATCCTTTCCTTTCACTTCAGTAAGTGCACCATCATTTATAGTATAGACGTTTCCGATTCTCAGTTTAATAGACTGTGCAGTTTTCTTTCCGATGGATATATGTTTTTCTTCTATCATATATCTTCGGATTGCTTCGTCGATAGCATCACCTGACATCAAGCAAGTAGTAGAAGAAACGACTTCACCCATACTGATGCAAGCTATATCCGCAATACCAGAGCCGATATTGCAGACCAATGTAGCACAAGGAGAGTAGATGTTTTCACCGGCACCCAAAGCAGAAAGTTTGGCTTGGGATTCAAGATAAATCTCTTTTGCCTGAAGCCTTTTTCCGATTTCGACAAGAGCATTCTGATTCACTCTTGTCATCTGACTTGGAGCGGAGAATACAATACCATATCCGGAAAAGCCGTGTTCCGTCTTTGCATCTGAAATCGCTTTGGATAAATAAGCCACTGAAGCTTCCACATCCGCAACAGCTCCCTGAATTAACGGCCTTATAATTTGATAGTTATAGGGTGATTTTCCCATAATCTTGTTGGCTAAAAAACCCGTTTCGAAGACGTTTTTCGTAACAGTGTCTATGGCAACACAAGTCGGTTCATTATAGACAATGCTGTCTAAACTAGGAGAATAGACTCTGGTATTGCTACTTCCGAAATCAATGCCAATCAGTTTTCGTTTCATACAAGATTAGTTTATCATTTTTCCTAGTAGAACAAAAGAAATAGCATTATTTTGCTAGACGTTTTGTCTAGAAAAAAAGAGGCAAATGCCCCTTTTATCATTTCTTCAAGAACCGGCAAAGAAGGTTGTTCTTGGATTGTTCGAAAATATATTCTGGAGTTCCCGTATCCTGAATCAATCCGTCCGCCATGAAAACAACTTTATCCGCAACATTTCTGGCGAATGACATTTCATGTGTGACAACAACCATTGTCATTCCAGACTTGGCTATGCTTCTCATGACTTCGAGAACTTCGCCAACCATCTGTGGATCAAGGGCCGATGTAGGCTCATCAAAAAGAATAATGTCAGGATTCATCGACAAGGATCTGGCGATAGCGACACGTTGTTTTTGTCCGCCGGAGATTTCACTGATCTTAAAGTGTAGTCTATCTCCCATTCCAACTTTATTAAGATTTTCCGTTGCAATCCTTATGGCTTCCTGTCTGTTTCTTTTCAGAACTTTGACCTGACCGATGACGCAGTTCTGAAGAACATCCATATTATTGAAAAGACCAAAAGACTGGAACACCATGGAAACATGTCTTCTCAAAGCGTTGAGATCACACCTCGAGTCTAGTGTCGGCTCTCCTTTGAAATATATTTGACCACCCGTTGGTTCTTCAAGAAGATTCAGACAACGAAGGAATGTTGATTTTCCCGAACCTGATGGTCCGATGATTACAACGCATTCACCTTTATTGACATCTAAGGAAATATCCTTAAGGACATCCGTGGCTTCAAAATGCTTTTCAAGGTGTTCAATCCTAAGTATTGGATCTTTATATTCCTGAGAGTCGAATGTGAATTTTTCCCGTTTCATAACATATCTCCCCTAAAAGCGTACTGTTTATAATGAAGAAATTTGATATTGAATTTTTTTCCATCCATTTTATAGGTAATCAATTTGAGAAGGCCGGTAACAATCATGGTCAATGCCAAATAAAACACGGCTACAACAAGATAAGTACTGAAAACAGCATAATTGTTGCTGGAAATATTCTTTGCCTGCATGAACAGCTCTGTAACAGAAATGACATTGAGAACAGAAGAATCCTTAATATTGACAATCCATTCGTTTCCAATCGTAGGTACCGCATTTCTTAATGCCTGTGGCAATTCGATATGCATTAGAGTCTGGAATTTATTCAATCCCAACGATCGTCCACCTTCCGTTTGATCTTTTCCAACTCCGTTAAGACCAGACAGAACGATTTCTCCCATATAAGCTGCAGTGTTGAACGTAATAATGATAAGACCTGCTAGAAAAGAACCATTGAAAATCGGAACGTTATGAAGGATCATAAGCCAATTGACTCCAAAGAGAAGACAAGCTGACTGGAAAATCAAAGCCTGAACCATCATCGGTGTTCCGCGAATGACGACTGAATAAAAAACGCAAAGGTATTTCAAAGGATATTTCCAAATTTTATGAAACCAAACATCTCTTTTGGTGATTTCGATGTTTTTTCCAAAAGCAAGAAAAATCCCCAAAAACAGCCCGACAAAAGTTCCAACAAAAGAGATAACAACAGTTCCAGCAAGTCCTGAAAACAACCATTGAACGTATTCCGGCTTTGAGAATACGGCCTGTAAACTATCACTGAAAACAGCAGGCATTTTTATTCACCACTTCTTTCTACAGCCTGAAGCATCATTTCATCTCTTTCCTCTTTTTTGAAGCCGGAAAGAACCTTATTGAAGCTTTTCTTTGTTTCCTCATCTCCCTTACGGATTCCGATGGAAACACCAAGATCACTTAGGTCAACGCCGAGAATTTCCTGATTCATATGAACAATTCCGAGATCGGAATAATTCTTCACAATAGATTGGGCAACGGGAAGTTCGGCCGTCATGGCAAAAGCAGCTCCTGTATGGACATCGGCTGCGGCTTTTGCAAAAGTATCAACAGCTACAGAGTGGATAGCACCATAATTAGTTTTGAAGGTTTCGATGACATCATCGGTAACGGTTCCTCTCTGGGATTCGATATTTTTTCCGTTCAGGACTTCAGTCATATCAGAAGCATCCAGCTGTTTTCCATCGTATTCGTCGCTTACTGCCTTTTTGGTAATCAAGACAAGCTCGGAGCGATAGTACTCGTCGGTAAAGTCGATAGACTGCCTTCTTTCTTCCGTATCAGTCATTCCAGCAATAACGGCATCTATTGTCTTGTTATTCAAACTGATGATGAGATTGTCCCATTCCAATTTCATGATGGTAACTTTCTTGTTCAGTTCAGAAGAAAGCCTCTTGGCAAACTGGATATCATATCCATCGGCATATTTACCGGCATCGTTGAAAATCGGAAGCGTATAGTCCGAAGCAGAAGTGGCAGTCCAATTGAATGGTGCATAATTGCATTCCATACCGATGACAATGGAATCTTCGGTTTTGTTGGAACATCCGGAAAGAGCAAGAGCAGACATCAAAACAACAGCAAACAGATTTCTTGGATTCTTCATTTTCATTTCCTCCTATGACAGAATCGATATTTGTCAGAAGAGGTTTTAAAAAAGCGGTAGTTGGAATTTACCCACGCTACCGCATATTGATCTTTCGTTTTTAATAAGCAAAGAAACAACAAACGTTAGCGCTCCACTTGTATAACAAGTGACAGTCAGGCTCATATTCTGAGAATGACCAGGCAACAGACATTCGATCCTGTCTGTTCCTTCGGCGAAGAACACCTTTCGTTCTGCCTCATAGCGGGATAGACCACTAAGCAGAATTAATCTTTGTTCGACGCACCTCTAAGTTTTGACAAATATGTCTCGTTAAAAGACCTTAACAAGATAACTCAAACTTTTTTTCATTGCAACCTTTTTTTCTTCAAGAGCATTTGAAATCCATAGTCTTTTTCATGATAACGCTAACACACTATATCAATTCACATCTCAGTCCTTTTGGTAAATAGTTTTTGAATTTGTTTTTTACTTTCTTACCAAAACCAAGCTTCAAATCCCCGTATCGGCAGACCTTGAGTCCATCTTCAGAATCATTCTTCACTAGCTGGATTTCTTCGCCTTTTGCATAACGAATCGCTTCTTCCCTGGTGATTTCGATAGTAGGGAAGTCTCCGACTTTAGAATAGCTGTGATCATAAGGACATTTGGGATGTTCGGTCAGGTCTTGGATTTTAGTCCCTATAACAATGAATGGCAATGATTCCAATTCAGTATAGAATCGATTAATCAAAAACGTGTTTTTCTTATATGAAACCGTATGAAGGGAATTTCCGTTTTCCTTTCCTTGATACTTTGCTTCTTTGAAAGAATATGAATCTCCGGATTTCTTTCTCAATATAGAAAAATAGATTCCTTCTCCATCAAACACACCAGGTATTAGATGATATCCGTACTTTCCAGGTAAGACATCTTTATGTTTGATATTAATTTTTATTTCTTCTATATCCGTATGTTTTTTCAAGAATTCTTCTACTTGATTCTCATCTTCCTCTACGCTAAGACTACAGGTCGAATAACATATGATTCCGTCTTTCTTTAAAAGCTGATAGGCCTTTTCCAATAAATCTGCCTGAATAGGGAGCAGTCGTTCGACTTTGTCGATAGACCAATCCTCCTTCATCTTTTCTTCTTTACGGATCATTCCACTTCCAGAACAAGGGGCATCAAGAAGAATAAGATCAAATGATGAATCAAACCTGCTCGGAATTTTCAAAGGATCCATAGACATTGTAGCAATATTGCTTAAGCCAAGTCGGTCCGTGTTTTTGACGATTTCCAAAGCCCGTGTATAGGATATGTCATTGCTTATGATCAGGGAATCTTTTCTTCGGAATGAAAAAGCAATGCTTTTTCCTCCGGGAGCCGCGCACATATCAAGGACAAGCGGGTCTGGCTTTACCAAATCATCTAGATAATAAGAGATAAGAGCACTGCTTGGATCCAGAAGATAAAAAGCACCAGCGAAGTGTTCAAGACTTTTGCCAAGTCGGGCTTTTGTTTTGTTGAAGCGGTAGAGTCTGTCATCGTACTTATCCTGTCGCAGTTCTTTTTCAAAAGGGAACAAACTGATTCCCATCAGTCTTGGATTGAGAAGCAAGGAAGAGACCGACTCGTCATTAAGGTGTTCTAGGAACTTCGAAATCGTATCCTTTTCTGCATAAGGTTTCAAAAGCTGTGAAAAATCCATGATATTCTCCTCAATATTTCATTATACAAGATTTGTTTGATTGAAAAGATGAAAAATCATGCTAAACTATTAGTAGTGAAAAAGAGAGGGTTATTATGGCATCCAAAAACACAAAGAAGACGATAGGGAAGAAGTCGAGTATGAATCCTGCCGTTTCTGTTGCACCGGATACTGGCGAAGACCTTTTTGTCGTTCTTGGTGGAGTAAGGCACCAGTTCAGTTCCCAGATTTCAAAGATCTATGATGTAAAAGAATATTTCTACAAAGGTCGTTTCAACAAAGGAGATAGCATCCGTTTTGTTCATCGTAACGGATCCGAAGTACCTGTTCATGACACTCCAAACTGCGGTTATACATTAGTCGGAAAGGCACAAAGACTTCTGGCAAGCAAGAAAGCACTTCTTGCAAACGGAGAACCCGGAGATGATCAGGAATATGTCTACATCAATGATCATTCTGAATTGAGCTTTGTTGCCGATTCTGCAGAATATACTCTATTTGTCAGGGTATATGACAACCTTAACGATATCAACAACGATCGTTGGGTTGTTATATATATGGAATAATCTGCAAATCATAATCAAAGATAGAGGCTTTCTTTCCTCTATCTTTTTTCAACTCAAAAAAAGACAATACCACAATGGTATTGTCTCATTCAATCAAATGGTGCCACCTGCCGGACTCGGACCAGCTACCTTCTGATTACAAATCAGATGCTCTACCAGGTGAGCTAAGGTGGCAATTACGCTGGTGATCCCGACTGGGTTTGAACCAGCGACCTTTCCCGTGTGAAGGGAACGTTCTCCCGCTGAACTACGGAATCACAATTGCGAAGAATAGTTTATCAAATCCATGTTGTTAATTCAACATTTTTTCTTTTTCATCGTTTCATATATTCATTCATATGATTATTTTTGATAAAATAATAAAAGCTTTTTTGCAAGAATATGAAATAAACGTCAAATAAGTGCATAATCTTTGCTTTTCTTACTCTGATTATGACCATCATTACCATTATCAGTTCGACTATGGCATGGTTTACGGCTTCCAGAAAAGTAAATGCCACAATGAATGGTTTTGAAGTAACACTTCCTCCGTCCCAAAAGGCGGATTTGTATTACCCGAACAAAAATTACAATTCCAATCTTAATTTATACTCAGGATACGAAAAAGAAAAACTGACCAATGAAGAGAAAAGAGCATTTACTAAGATCAGTGACTCAGATAATAAAACAGAACAACTCTCTCCTACCTCAACATCTTCTTTATGGCCGAACAGTCAGCTGACCTTCGCTTTGGTATTCACTCCATTAGTACCGGAAATTTTGTTTTCCGTATCTCTTCCTGGGAATCAGAGGCAAGCAATGACAAAAGGATTGAAAAAGATAAAGGTATCCGGCTTTCTTGGACCATCGGAATCTATGCCGATTGTCTTAAACACAAAGAAGGCTTCGAAGAAGCATTGGATTATTTCAATAATAGGCAGGAAAACAAATTTGAATCTTCTTACACAGATTCAATAGATAAAGAGACACAGGATCTACTTACAATAAGCGTTGCGGATAACAGCCAAATATTGGCTCTTTACTTCACCATTGCTTTCGAAGATAACCCAGAAAAATACTTCGAACTGGATGATAGCACTGGCTTTTACATGTCAAAACCGGATTCTATCTATCAATCAAACTGCTATGAGAAGCTCTCTTTTCTTGCGCAAAAATTCGAATTGCTTCCTCCTGAGGATAATTCAAAATGAAACGATTTGGTCCAAAACATAAGATCATTGCCGCCACAATGTTTGCGATTTTTTCTTTGCTTTCCACCATGTGTGCCTGCTTTGCTTGGTTCACCATAAACAATCCTTCAATCAAATTCGAAACCGTGTCCGGAGACATGTCCATTTCTGTAAAGAAGGTATCTGCTTATCGTTATGTTTATCCCTATTACACCGGCAGCAATTCTTTTATCGACTATCAGGCAGAAGCTTCCATAAAAGAATACATCATTCTTAACGATAGCAATGAATCCTTTCAGACACCGGATACTTCAGCTGTCACAGAAGATACTAACAACAATAGTTACTATATCGTGGGAGATAAAACGTTCATCGGAACAGATAAATTCGAAGAATATCAGACTTCTTCAGGAATCATATTTGCGACAAAGGGAGACTCTCTTGTTGCCGATGGTGTTCCTTTATCCAAAGGGGCACATCTAGCCATTACGAAAAACAACAAGGATTTTTTCCAATTCAAGAATATCACTTCTAACAATAATGAAAATATAAGCACAAAAGAAAATAAGTTCATCACCATCAATAGAGCAGGCATCTATGATTTCGAAATGAACAAAAACTCCCTGACCCTGAACCGCAGGCAGAGAGAGGATGATGCCATTCTTGAAATGACGATTTTTGATCCAACCTATGCACTGCTCCAAGGTCAAGGCGATTCCAAAGCGGTCGCAATCTATAATCAAAACACCTGCCTTATCTATGACATCCTAATTGATGTGAAAAACGATACACATGATTTTGAATTGACTCTTGATGCAAAAAGGAATCTCATCAGCGGAAAAGAGAACTTATCGAATTACGTCACTTTGCGAACCAAGGAAGAGACCGAAGATATAAGAACCGGAGACGAGATTTACAACTTGTTCCATGATCCGAATCTGACGGAGGAAGAAAAGAAGATTTACAATACAGGTGATGATGTGAAAGTTTTTAATGCGAACGAAGATAAAAGCACCTTGTTTCAAAAAGAATACTCAAGCACAGCAAAGCAAACTTCCGTACATCTCTATATTGCAATTGATTATGATCCCAACCGGATTGGATATTTCTTCAATCAAGACAAACTCGGAAGAGAATACGAATTGATGCGTGATTTCGGTTTTTACTTCACATCCAAGCAAAAGACAGGAAAGGAAAGCAAAAAATGAAAAAAGGCAAAAGATTACTGCCTTCTTTTATGTTGGCTTTCTCCATCGTAGGGTTCTTCACTTCTACTTTCTTCTGCCTTGCCGCTTTCATCAAGTTCCAGGAGACGGACGATCTCGCTTATGGAAAAATCGGTCTCAGAAGTTACTTCCATTGCGGATCGGGAACCCAAGATGATCCCTATGTAATTACAAGACCTAGACACCTATTCAATTTATCTAGGCTTCAATCTTTGGGCGTATTCGGAGACAAGAATTATTTTCAACTCGGTTATCAGATAGATTCTGAGCATTTTGGATTCTATAAAGGCGACACATCGGAATATTCCTCTGTCCTGGATATGACGGATCAGTCCATTATCTCCATCGGAAGCGAAGCGACTCCATTTTATGGTGTTTTCGAAGGAAACGGAATGATTATTTCGAATCTTACTGTCAAAGCCTCCCTTGAAGACAGTGGCATGTTCGGTTATGTGGCTTCCGGTGCAATCATCCAAAACCTTCTGCTTGACAATGTAACCATTTGCAACGATGGATACACTTCCAGCTTTGATGATTTCTACTCTTCTGCTGCAGAAGATTCCATGAAGAAAAAGACTTCGTTCATCGTAAGGCAAGGTGATGCATCTGTCAGCTATAGTTATGTCGAGGGCACAGATGGCACCATTCAAAACAATGTGACCAATACAAATGCCATCTTATCCGGAACAACCGCCTCATTCACCATCGAAAGAAGTGGCACCATGCCTTCTTTCGAAGTCCATACCGAATCCAGCACTTCGAATATCAACTATTCTCTTTTGATGTCCGATGATTTTCTTTCAAAAACGGATCATGAAAGTAAGTTTCCGACTTTTATTTTAAACGATGATAGTAAAGATAATCCGATGCAAAACATTTTTTCATTTTTTGATGAAATAGAAAAGCAACCTGCAGGAACAATATCTTATCCATTGACACTAGCCATGACAATTTCGAGTGTCGCTAGCCTTTTGGATAGCCAAGGCATCAATCATTCAAAAGTCATTTCTTCGCTGAACATCAGTTTTGAAAAGAAACGAGCCGGGTCTCCCCTTATCATGTATGTCCAACCTAGAGACATCCAACATGGAAACAATATCGGACTAGTTATCGGTCATCTCGATGGATCGTGTCTGAATGTCTTCGTCCATAACGGAGTATTCCAGATCAACGATAGTACCGATATGACTTCTGTGGATCAGAAATCCATGACTGGTTTTATTGGGTTGATTGGACCTAGTGTTTCAAACAAAGCCAGCGAGAATGCAAAGGGCGGTGTTGCCATTCAGGGAAAGGATGTCGGTGTCCTCGATTTCACGGACATCTACAACAGCGTTGTCGGCACTGGCACCTTCAAACATGAGACCACTCCTCTTTCCAGTTCTTCGGATTACTATTCTTATGAGCCTATAAGTCCAGATAACGGAAACGAATACTTCGAATATTTAAGATATAAAGAAAAAAATACAGATACTACCCGATATACAGAAAAAGAAAAATCATTGTCTTTAATTGGAAAAACAGTAATCGAAGATGATGACTCCCACAACAGAGGCTTAGGCGTTTTCAAGATAGCTACAGATTATCTGACCACTGGTCATACAGACCATTTATTTGAACGTTCCGACAAATCAAGAATCACAAAATCAAAAGATACAAGTAGTCAGGCAGGAACAAATACCTATATAAAAAATGATGCAACTCATGTTTTCTATTCGACTTTTGAATACAAAAAAGAAAACAATAACAGATACTCGGGTGGCATTTCTACTCTTTTAGATTGTATAAAAAATCCTTATTACAATGGATACTATCAAACTTCACGTCTCATATCACCTGGATATTACATTCCCTCTGATACAACTTTAGCAAGTCAGGATCTGTATGAATCTTACTACAACTTCCTTTTCCGTTTTTCATTAGACTCAAATCGCAACAGCTTTTATTTCAATGATCTTGATGATACTTCGATAGGAGGGCAGTTCCTTTCTAATTATTTCCAGAGTAAACTTGTTGACGAAGAAGGAAATCGATTATCGAGAGATTCCTGCCAATTCGGCCTTATGATAAAAGATAAAAACAGAAATAATATTTCTGAATTGACAACATGTTTTCCCTTAAACGGAAATGAAGGTTCTGCAAACATGTACGTTTTTAATGAAGACAAAACACAACCAAGTTCGGGAGACATTCTAACCAACCAAGCTTCTTATGTGGTTGGTAATTCCATCAATTTCGAAATAAAAACGGATATGGCAAACGTCACCATCTTAGCCAGCAATAGCAATAAAGAAAGTGGGCCGGATACCTCTGGATCCATGCTTGGAATCTATAAGCTGAATAACACTTTGAAAAAAGTAAACTCTCTAGACAACATCTACGCTATGTGCGACGAGAGCGGAAACTTAAACAGTTGGTCAACACCAGATTATGGAATGGTGCTTTCCGCTAACTTCGATATTTCCTATTTCAATTACGACGGAAGCGGAAATATTGGCACGGCCTCTTTAGATGATAAGAATTTCACAAAAATCACTTCAAACGATATGGGCTCAAAATCTTTGACTATAATCGGACAAAGTTCTTACTCCACTTCTTTGGCTTCCCCGATTTTTGCTCATACATTCAAACTACCCAAAGGAAGATATTGTCTAGGATCTGCCATTGGTTGCGCAAACGTCTACTATATCTGCGCCCAAGGTCAGGATGACGGCGACATCTCTTTATCCGCAAATGTCTTCAACAGTCAAAACAAAGTCGAGAATATTGATTTTCTCAAAAATACATCCGAAGCCATTTTCCAGAGAAGTAACAATCAAATTACATTCAATGCAGATACAGCAAAGAAAGCACGGTGCTTCCTGATCTTCGATTCCGGCAATGTCACACGATTCAACGCAGCCAGCAAAAATGCAAACAGCAACAAATTCAAGATGAGAATGGAATAAAAGGAAGATTCCGATTCTTTCTTCTTTACTCTGATTGACGGATCAAGTATTGACAGGCTGACTTCGATTTCCCTTGTCAATTATGGTGTCCAGGATGTTATAGGTGCAAAAAATATAACCGTCAATTTATTCAATGGTGCGTTAATATCCGATAGCAAAAAAATAACATATCCACGATAGGAGGATGAAAATGAAAAAAACGATAAAGATATTCATCGGAACTTTTCTCCTTGCTATTCTGCTTGGTTCTGGAATCGATGTGATCAAGAATTCAACTTATACGAACAAAATCCCACGTAAGTTTTTGATTGATGGGGAATATATCGATTCACAGGATGACTTCAAATACTATAAGATTGAAAACAAAGACAAAGAAGTAGCTGTAGCACGCTCCGATGCTTCCAATAAAAAACAGTTTAATATTCCAAGTACAGTCAAAATTGATAATATCGAATATGAAGTTACCGCGATTTGGAGAGAAGGTTTTTCTTTTTTGGATGATATCAGCATTACCTTCCCCTCTACTCTGAAGACCATCGACTATGAGGCGTTCTTCAATACGACATTCTCGTCAAACAACACCCAGCTTACGATTCCCTATACGG
>ERZ808240.3420-NODE-3420-length-15502-cov-6.290866_pt1 | contig 15502 bp, 12 predicted proteins | sample MGYA00521084_ERZ808240 | MGnify/ENA primary metagenome ERZ808240 (study PRJEB31516, sample SAMN03275571) | gut metagenome | biome: mammalia-associated habitat; material: feces | host: Papio cynocephalus | place: Kenya | collected 2012-08-06 ... | reverse complement strand
TTTCACTATTTTTTCACTATTTCATTTTTTAAAGATAAAAACGGAGCCGTCAAAACAGTCGACGGCTCCGTAAATTATTGTTTGCAGAACGGATTTATTATTTTAAATACAGACATTCTTTTGTAGGGGAAGACATTGTCTTCCCGCATGAGACTTACGGTTATATCAATAATAACAATGCGCCGGCAATACGAATTTTCCGGGTTTCCGAAGGCAAAATCATAGTTACACATTTTCTGCCTTTACCCCGGGAAGACAATGTCTTCCCCTACATGTTTTGTTTGTGCCGAAAAGTAAATTTTAAGCGAAAAATACGGTTTGATTATTATCAGAATCCGGTGAATATCCATCCGAGCATTCTGATAAAATCTAATATATTCAATATAATAAAGCGGAGCTGACGAATCATATATTCGAATCCGCTGCCGTTTACGGTGATCTCAATTTCGGAGCTTACTCCGCTGTCGGGGTCGGTTACGGTTACTGTCGCGGTGCCCTTGCCGACGGCGAGAAGCGTGATTTCATGAGTATCCTCTGCCCATTTCGGGTTTGACGGTTCGATAACGCATACTACGTTTTCGTCCGAGCTTGTTACCTCGAGATTTTTAAAATGAATGCTCGAGCTGAGGGGACTGAAGTAAGTCCAAAGATATATTTTCTCGCCGGCGAAAATTTTATCTTCATCCTCATAATGCGAGAGGTAAAGCTCGATTTTTTCGGACTTTATCGACCATGCGTTGTCCGTGATTGTAACGGTGTGCTCGATAAACTCGTCGGTTTCAATATAATATCCGCAGTCATCGGGGTCTATGCTGTATTTATAAGCCTCAGAAGTTATTATATATGATTTGCCTTTTTCGAGATAAAAGCTGTAATTGCCGAAACATGTATATTTTTCGTCGACCTCGGGCTGTGATTGTTCGATAAATACAAATTCATACGAATCACTGTCGTCGGCGTCGGTTATCACAGTGTACACCCTTCCGTATTTGATAACGCTCGAACGGAAATTGTAGTAGTCGCTCTTAGCTGGGGTAAATGTGTACTCCGTGCCCTCTTTGTCGAAATTAAGCACGGCGGGACCCGTTATCGTTTTTCCGCCCGCAGCCGACGCCGTAAAACATACAGCGAGCGACATGAGCATGAGCATGGAGAGCATAATAGAAATTACGCGTTTGAAAGAAGTTTTCATGTTTTTGTCCTCCGAGTTATATTTTATAAATTAACAAAACCACATCATAATCATTTTAATGATATTTTTAATGAAATCGCCGAAGCGTCTCATTGTATATTCGAATCTGCTTCCCGTTACGGTAATTTCAAGCTCGGCGGTGATACCGCTCTCGGGTTCGGTGAACGTAACAACGCTCGTTCCCTTGCCGACAACCTCGAATGTCGTGACGCGCGACATGTCGATATCAATGTACATGCGGTCTATAACGATAACGTCCGTGTCGGATATCGTCGGGGTTAGACTGCGGATGTTCGCGCCGGTCGGCAGAATATTCGCGGTAACGGTCAGCGTTTCGCCGACGTAAATTTTGTCGCAGTACTGCGAATACATTTGAACGTCAACGCCCGTCGGCTCGATCGACATTGCGTCGGACGTTACGGTAATCGAATGTTTAACGAATTCAAAAGTAATTGCGGGAGCGTCCGGCTCGTCGTTTCCGCGTTCGAAATAATATACGTCTGATGATATCGTGTATTCTACGTCCTTGTCGAGGTAGAAACTGCCGTCAATATTAACCGTAGAATCCTCGTCAAAATCCGTGTCGTAAAGACTCATGAGAAGTTTATCTCCGCGGTATAATCCGAACGAAATATAATCTGCGTTTATATCGCCCGAATTAAAGTTATAATAATCGCTGACGCTCGGGGTGAACGTAACGGTATCGCCCTCCGTTTCAAAGTCGAGCTTGTACGAAAGCTTTACGGACGTTTCATTACCGGCGAAAACGGCAAAGCCCGCCGTCAAACCGATAAGCATTATGAGGGATAATAAAATGGATGTAATTCGTTTTGATGTGTTTTTCATAGTTTATTCCTCCCAAAATATATAATTTTGTAATAAAAGCATATCATAATTCCAAATTAAAATCAAGATAAAAAAGAAAAAATTTCCGTCCATAGAAGAGATGAACGGAAATAAAAACAGCAATTTGTCACGGACAATTTATTATATAAAGCATAAACAAAATATGCAGGGGAAGACATTGTCTTCCCGCATGAGACTTACGGTTTGGATGAAAATTACCCCGCGTCAGCGAGATAAAAGCCGGAGCGTTTCCGTCAGCGGATTTTGTAATATAAAATTTGAGCCTTTACCGCGGGAAGACAATGTCTTCCCCTACGTCTCAATTTACGTTTTGATATAAAATTATATTTATTAATCATTATAATAATCAGATGATTAAGGAATGATTATGTCACAAAAAATATTTTTACAAATGCAGTATGCTCGACGCGGCCGCAAAGTAAATCAGCAGTGAGACCGAGTCCATGACCGTAGTTATCAGCGGGCTTGCCATTACCGCGGGGTCGAGTCCGATTTTCCCCGCGAGCATGGGGAGCGTACAGCCGATGAATTTCGCGCATATTACGGTAAACGCGAGCGTTATGCCGACAACGATCGCAATCCACAGCGCGGATGTTACCGACGTGCCGACGGTGTGCATTATCAGATAATCTATAAGCATTACCTTGCCGAATCCCGCGACGCCGAGCGATATTCCGCACAGCACGGAGACTCTGCACTCTTTCCATATAACCTTAAATATATCCTTAAATTCGATTTCGCCCAGCGAGATACCGCGGATGACCGCGACGGACGCCTGGCTGCCCGAGTTACCGCCGGTGCCCATTATCATGGGGATAAACGCGGTGAGGGCTACGATTTTTGAAAGCGCGGATTCGAACGACGAAATTATTATGCCGGTAAACGTAGCCGATATCATTAATACCAAAAGCCACGGTATACGCATTTTCCACAGCTGAAACGCCGAGGTTTTAAGATACGGCTTGTCGGCGGGGGTCATACCTGCCATTTTGGAGAAGTCCTCTTCGGCTTCCTCCTGAATAACGTCGATAGCGTCGTCGAACGTTACGATTCCGACGAGACAGTTTTCGTTGTCGGTTACGGGCAGGGAGATAAGGTCGTATTTGTTGAATAAATTAGCGACTTCCTCTTTGTCCGTATGCGTGTGAACGGAGATTATGTTAGTCTCCATTATGTCCTCAATTTTCTCGTCGTCGTCGCATGTAAGAAGGTCTTTGGCGGAGACAATGCCGAGAAGTTTATGTTTTTCGATAACGTAACAGGTGTAAATAGTTTCCTTGTGAATTCCTGTCTGCTTAATCTTTTTAAGCGCCTCGGCGACGGTGAATTCCTTTTGCAGACTGACGAATTCGAGAGTCATAATGCTTCCCGCGCTGTCCTCGGGATAGTTGAGAACCGAATTTATCGCCCTGCGCTTATCCTGCGCCGTACACTGCAGAATTCGCTCAACGACATTCGCGGGCATTTCCTCGATAACGTCGACCGTATCGTCGATAAACATGTCGTTCATTATCGCTCTTAATTCGGAGTCGGTAATAGCGTCGACGAGTACCTGTTCCTCCTCGGCGTCAAGGTACGTGAATACGAGCGCGGCGTTTTCCTTAGGAATCAGACGAAACAGAATAACCATTTCCTTTTCGTCGAATTCGGGCAGAAGCGCCGCCGTGTCGACGGGGTTGAGCGTGTCGAATATGCTTTTTATAGCCTTGTACTGCTTTTCCTTGAGCAGTCTTTCAAATACTTCCTTTGTCAATTAAAATTCCCCCTGTTTTCCGTAAGGTCGGTAACAGACCTTACTGTTTTTAGCAGAGGGGTCGGGAAATAAAAAAACGAGCCTTGATAAGACCCGAAAAACGTCAATACGGCTTAGATAAAATCACTCATTATAAAACCGAACAGGGCGGAATACTCCCGTGTTTTCGGTCAATCAAAGCCTCAAACCGACGGCGGATGAAATCGTCGTCAGCGTTTTTCGCGGTATTTCGTCATTTAATTTCCGTCGCCCGTGTCCGCTGCCGGATTCCATCTTGTCACCTCATTTTATTTTAAAGTTAAAATTACAAAAAAATTATACTATCGCGTTTTGCGTTTGTCAATAGAAAATAGAAGCACGGCATAAAAAACAAAGAACGGAACCGCAAAATACAGCTCCGTTTTCTTTAAAAAGTGAATGAATTTTTTTTGTAATTTTCGTGAGTGTGAATGTATTTTTGTTGAGGAGATAGGAAAAAACGTTCAGAATGAACTAACCGAAATCGGTGCGCATAAATTTTGTTTAATAATTTGTACAATGACAAATCCGTCAGGATTTGCACCGACACTTTTCACTTTTCACTCTTACCTTTTCACTTGGGATGTTTACATCCTAATTATTGATTCCGTGGTGGGCGGTCGCGCTCGATTCGTTGAGCGGGAGGAAAGTGTATCCGTTCTTCCTGCCGTATTCGATAACTCTCTTGACCGCGTCGGGTGTCGTCGTCTTAACGTCGGAGTCATGCATTAAAATAATGTTGCTTCTGCCCTTTTTCAGCCCTTTTACGGAGTTGTTATAGAGCTTGTCCGCGTTGATTCCGCTGCCGTTCGCGTCGCCCGAGTCAACGTTCCAGTCGACGTATACTATGCCCTCGTCGTCCAGGCGTTTGACTATTTTCGTCATGACTCCGGGACAGTAGGTTTTGCTTATCGTGTTGGAACTTCCGCCGGGGAAACGGATTATATTTGTAACATAACCCGTGTCGTTATAGATTTTTTCCTGTAATTTATAGACATTGTTCATGAACGCCTCTTCGGACTTGTAAATTTCGGAATATTTATGGGAATATCCATGAATCGCAATCGTGTGTCCCTCGCTTATCATACGTTTCAATATCGGGAGCTTGTCGGGGGAATAATTGAGTATGAAGAATGTCGCCTTAACGTCGTTTTCCTTTAAAATATCGAGAAGTCTCGGCGTTATGTTATTGCTCGGACCGTCGTCGAACGTTAAATAAATATACGACCCGCCTTGCGCGGGGGCCTCGCCCTCGGTGTCGGACGTTGCGGGAATTCCGCCGACCGTTGCGTCTCTGACTCGTACGAACCGTACGGCTTTACCCTTGTTTCCGGTTTTATCCTCTGCTGTGTACGTTATTTTATACGTTCCCGCGGTCAATGTGTCGACGCTTCCTTCAATGGAAACGCCTACATTGCCGTCGATATTGTCTGTTGCTTCGGCTCCCTTTTCCTCGTACGTATCGCCCTTTTTGAGCGTGATGTGAGACGAGCCGAGAATTCTTATCTCAGGCGGAGTTCTGTCCGCTACTCTTATGAATCTGTGCTGTTTTGCCGTGTTGCCCGCGGAGTCGGAAACGGTGTATGTTGCGGTGACGATATTTTCGCCGTCCTCGCCGACCATAATTTCCGACAGCGTGACTTTGACCTTGTCCGTGATGTCGCCGTCGTAGTTGTCCTCTGCGGTATATCCGGGGTCTTTGAAATTATTTATATCCTCGACCTCGATTTCCGGGTTGCCTTTGAGCGTGAGAACGGGTGAAACCGTGTCGACTACGTTTACGGTTTTTGTGACTTCTGTCTTTTTCCATAAAAATTTTACGTAATATTTTTCCGTGTACGTTCCTGTTTTTTCGGAATCTACCTGTCCGTTACGGGTCAGTTTGTCGTTTAAATTCATTCCGAAATACGAGGCGTGCGCGCCCTCGTCGGTATACGGTTCGAAAACCTCCAGAGTCACATTGTCTCCTCCGTTTATCTTAATACTCGGCTTTGAGAGAACGAAAAGAAGAGCGAGCGTGATTATGACCGCCGAAACGGATATAACCGCGGCGGTTTTTTTATTAAATGCGAATTTTGAGAAGTTGTCTTTCGTCATTTTTTACTTTCGCTCTCCCGTTTTTTTTCGACAATTTTTTTCTAACTTTAGTATATCATGAAATATATTCTTAGTCCATATATTTAAATGAAAATTAAATATATACAAAAGACTTCTTTTTTGTATAGTTTGTCCCCGGCGCGGGTAAAAATTATTTTGAATGAAGTATTGGAATAATTTTATAAAAAAATAAAATTTACTGTTCGGACTTGCTTAATAAATTAAATCATGATATATTTGTAGTAATTTAAAACAGGGAGTTCATCCGAAAAAGATGGAAGAAAAAAATCCGAAACGAATTTATATACGTCCGAAATCGGGGCGTTTTAATCTGAATATAAAAGAGCTTTGGCGTTACAGGGACCTTATCGCGCTGTTCGTCAGACGTACGTTTGTCGCGCAGTATAAACAGACGGTTTTAGGTCCCGCGTGGGCGGTGATTCAGCCCCTGTTTACGACCGTTATTTTTACAGTCGTATTCGGAAACGTTGCAAAGCTCGACACGGGCGGTGTTCCGCACTTCGTATTCTATATGTGTTCAAACGTCCTGTGGTGCTACTTCTCGGCATGTCTTACGACTACGGCAAACACGTTCACGGCAAACTCCGCAATACTCGGCAAGGTTTATTTTCCCCGTCTCGTGATGCCTGTCTCGTCGGTGCTGTCGGGGCTTATTTCTTACGCTATACAGATGGTTTTCTTCCTCATAATATGGGCTGTATACTTAATCAGGGGAACGTCGGATATTCACGCGACGTGGGCGCTGGCTCTCGTTCCGCTGATGATTATCGAAACGTCCATGCTCGGTCTCGGCTGCGGAATTATAATATCCGCGCTTACGACTAAGTACAGAGATCTTGCGATGCTCGTGAACTTCGGCGTTCAGCTGTGGATGTATGCTTCGCCCGTGGCTTACGGTTCGTCGCAGATAAGCGGGGGACTTAAAAAGATTTTCATGCTGAATCCCATGGCTCCGATTCTCGATACTTACAGATACGCGTTTTTCGGCGGGGAAGCGGGAATACCGTGGAATTATCTGATTATAAGCGCGTGCGTTACCGCTGTCGTACTTATTATAGGTATCGCGCTGTTTTCGAGAGTCGAAAAAACGTTTACGGACACGATATGAGGAGACGTATTTATGGGTAATATCATAGAGGTCAGAGACGTTGTAAAGGAGTACCGTCTCGGCGCGATAGGCGGAGGAACGTTAAGAGGCGATATACAGTCGTTCATGGCGAGAATCCGAGGAAAAGAAGACCCCAATTCAAAAATAGGCACGGATCAGTCTCACTTAAATGAGCGATTCCGTGCGCTCGACGGCGTGTCGTTCGACGTAAAGAAAGGCGACGCGGTCGGACTTATCGGCGGAAACGGCGCGGGCAAGTCGACCATGTTAAAACTTTTATCGCAGATAACCGCACCGACTGCGGGCGAGATTATGTTAGAGGGCAGAGTCGCGAGCATGCTCGAGGTCGGAACGGGTTTTCATCCCGAACTCACCGGGCGCGAAAACGTATATTTAAACGGCGCGATACTCGGCATGAGCAAGAGCGAAATTTCAAAAAAATTCGACGAAATAGTTGAATTCTCCGAGGTTTCAAAATTCATAGACACGCCCGTAAAGCGTTATTCGTCGGGAATGTACGTAAAGCTCGCGTTCTCCGTTGCGGCTCATCTTGATTCGGAAATAATGATAATGGACGAGGTTCTTGCCGTCGGCGACGCGGCGTTTCAGCAGAAGTGCATTACAAAAATGTGCGAGGAGGCAAACAGCGGAGGCAGGACGATACTGTATGTCAGCCACAACATGAACACCGTCCGACAGCTTTGCAACAGAACTGTCGTGCTCGATAAGGGCAGAAAAATATTCGACGGAGACGTTGAAGGCGGAATTGAAAAGTATCTTGACAATCAGTCGTATGAACAGAAGCTTTTTAACGATTATACGAATATGCCGAGGTTAAAGCACCTCGAAAAACAGCGTGACGCGGATTTGATATCGAGCGAAATTCTCAATAAGGACAGCTGTGTTTTCGAAAACGGGGAGAAGATTGTTTTCCGTCTTAATTGGCGGCAGAATAAGAGCCTCGGCGACGTTTTCGCCCGTATCGAAATCCGTTACAGAGACGACTCGCCCGTCGGCGCGTCGCTTTGTAAGGAAAAACTAAACAAAACGGACGAAAAAAATCATTCGAATGTTTTAAGTTTTGACATTTCCTCGCTTGCGGCGGGGGAGTATAAGGCGATGATTGTTTTATATGAATTAAATTCGTTCGGTGTCAAAAACGACCTCGACGCGGCGTGGCCGGCGTTCTCGTTTACAAAGGAAGTATCGGACGACAATATCGTATGGAACGGCAGGTACTGGGGGGATAATCGTTTCCCGGATATCGAAGTTTTATAATAAAATCGACGAAATTATGATATTTAATTATCAGAATTTAACAGATGTCAGCATGGGCTAACATTGTGATTCCGCAAAAGAATAATATAGTCAAATTCACACAAAAATATTGAACGGATTTTTAATTTTTGTATTGACAAAACATATTTAAAACGTTAAAATTAAGTTTGCAATAAACCATTAAAAGAAATGAGGAGCAAATTCATGAAGAAGATTTTAAGTATCATCATGTCTGTTGTTATGGTCTTATCCCTCAGCGTCTGCGCTTTTGCGGCGTACGATTCCGAGGATGAGAAGCTCAGCTTCAACTCCGACGGCAAGTTCAAGATCATGATGATTAACGATACCCAGGACGTAGGTAAAGGAAACGACGAGAGAACCGTTAAATTTATTAACGCCGCTCTCGACGCGGAGAAGCCCGACCTCGTAGTATTCGTAGGCGACCAGCTTTCCGATATGTACATAAATCCTTCAAAGGCTGATTTCGAGCTTGCGCTCAAACATATCCTTCAGCCTGTTGAGGACAGAGGTATTCCGTTCCTTGCAACTCTCGGAAACCACGACCACGACAGAGAGGCTACTCTTGCTGAGGACGATCAGTACGAGATTTACAATTCGTATTCCATGTGCATCAACGGCGACAACGGCACCGACCATTTCACTTTCAGCACTCCCGTATACGGTACCGACGGTCAGATGAAGTTCAACATCTACATGATGGATACCAACAATAAAGCACCCGAAGGCGGATATTCGGGTATCAATGCAGAACAGCTTGCATGGTACAACGAGACCTCCGCTGCTCTTAAGGCAGAAAACGGCGGAGAGGCAGTTCCCTCTCTTCTCTTCCAGCACGTACCCGTTAAGGAGATCTATTCTCTTATGAAAGAGTGCAAATGGAATGTTGACGGCGCTATCTACTCAAGACGTGACAGCAAATGGTACACCCTTAACCAGGATCTCATGGTTGAAGAGGGCGGTAAATTAGGCGAAGCTCCCTGCTCGGAGAACTTCGACGTTATCACCGGTCAGTACCAGGCATGGCTTGAGAACGGCGACATCATGGGCGCGTTCTTTGCACATGACCACGTTAACAACTTCGTAGGCGTTAACGAGGACGGTATCAAGATGGGTTACAACGGCGGTACCGGCTTCCGTGCATACGGCAACGGCGATCAGAGAAGTATTCGCATATTCGAGCTTGACGAGAACGATGTTACTGATTATGAGACCAGACTCGTTACCTACGCTGAAATGGTAGGTCCTCTCAAACTCGTTACCTCCGACATTCTCACTCCCGCATGGCTTACGAGAATCATGAAGGTTGTCTATGCATGCTTCGGATGGATTATCGATATCTTCCATAAGTAATCAAAATACAGGTATTTCGGCTCGTTAAAAAAACGAGCCGATTTTTTTATTTATTTTTTTTGTTTAATTGTTGAAATTACCATGAGGTTATGTTATTATTTTTTTTGTATACAAAAAAAATAGGAGTGTAATTATGAAAGTTAACTTTTTTACTAAGCTTATTTCTATGATTCTTGCTTCTCTTACTCCGTTTTTTACATATATTCGTTACAGCGGATATGTAAACAGAGCAAAGTTCACGGGCGGGGACTATACCATACAGCGTATTGATTTAAGCGTAAAACCCGAGGGACTCGACGAAAAGTTCGATTATCTCTACGACCTTACGACTCTTGACGATTCAAAGTCATACATGGCTCATCCGGATTCGGTTCTGCTTAAAAACGGCGATATACTCACCATGTACCCCGCAGGTCACGGCAAGGGCGCAGTGCTTAACAAAATAAGTACGGACGGCGGACTTACGTGGGACAGCAAAATAGAAAACACGCCCGTTTCGTGGGAGGATTCGAAGGAAACGCCCACAGTGTACAGGCTTACGTTTACCGACGGTAAAACCGATGATAAAATTATTATGATTTCCGCGAATCCGAAGTGGCCGAATCAGTCGACGACAGGCGGATTCAACTGTTCGGTTTCCTGTGACGAGGGTAAAACATGGACGGAATTTGAAAGATTCTATGCAAAAGACGAAGAGGGCGGAGTTATTCCGATCGTCGCCATGTCGAGTCTTACGCAGTTAAAAGAGAACGGTAAATTCGTCGATAAGTGGATGGGTCTTTTCCATGACGCTGATTTCTATAACTATAAAACGATCCTGACGTTTGACGACGAGGGAAATATGCACTGGTCTAAGCCCGAAAAGTATTTCTCAGAGTACAGAGATGTTGAAAAACAGGCCAATATGTGCGAGGTCGAGGTTATTCGTTCAGATATGGGCAAGGGTGACGAGCTGTGTCTTATAGCGAGAAGCAACTCTAAAAAAATGAACTCGCTTATATCATTTTCCGAGGACGAGGGCAAAACGTGGTCGTATCCGAAAGAAGCTCCCGCCGCGCTCAACGGCGAGAGACACAAGGCGGATTATACACCCGACGGCAGACTGTTTATAACGTTCCGTTCGATTGAGCGCGGACAGAAGGCGGCGGACAATGCCCCCTTAGGCAACCGTAACGGCTGGATGAGCGAAGGCTGGGTCGCATGGGTCGGCACGTATGACGATCTTAAAAACGGTACCGAGGGACAGTACAGAATTAAGCTTGCACATACGTATCTTAAATATCAGACCGAGAAAGAATATGCAGCTAACGGTGATACCGGTTACTGCGGAAACGTCGTACTTGACGACGGTACGATAGTTACAACGAGCTACGGCAGATTCGATACCGAGAAGAGAAACAAAGATTTCACGCTCAAAACGTATATCGCCTCAAAGAGAATTAATTTAAAAGACATAGACGAATTGGCTTCATGGCTTAATAATAACTAAGCTTCGCCGATATATAACGGCAGATCTTCGCGCTTTACGACTTTTACACTTTCGCACAGCGCGAAGATTCTTTTTATTTCCTCTGATTCCGAATGATTTTTACCCATGTCGATTGCAGCGATTTTATACGACTTATTTTCCGCGAATAAATTTATTCTCTCATATGTATACATCACGGCGCGCACGTCGGAATTTATTTCACCCGTCAGCGGAATTACGAAATACGCGGTTCGCTTCTGAGCACCCCGCCGTAAAAATAACAGCATTAAAAGATAGAATGCGGACATAATACCGAGTACGCAGAACACTGTCAGAAACAAACAAACGATAATTCTGAGCATAAAAAATCACCCCGTTCCATTATACGGGGCGAATAAAAAAATGTGAGAGAGTCTGTAAGCCGGGTTCTGTCTTTTAAGGCAATCATCTGTCTAGCCGTCCCGTTGCCGAAACGGTCGTGCCACCCGCCGGAGTTAGCGTCGAGCAGACAACTCCTGTCGGTGTTGCATCGGATAGGGTTTACATCCCGGATACGTCTCCGTTCCGGAGGTGAGCTCTTACCTCGCCTTTCCACCCTTACCTGAAAAATCAGGCGGTATATCTCTGTTGCACTTTCCCTAAGGTTACCCTCGGCGGCCGTTAGCCGTTATCCCGCTCTGCGATGCCCGGACTTTCCTCATGCTTAATAGCACGCGACTGCCCAACTCACTCAACTCATTAATTTTAAATCAATTTTAATATTCTGTCAACCGTTATTTAAAGTTTTATTGTTGCATATAAAATGATATTATGTTATTCTATAACAAACAATAATTTGTTAAAGGGATAAACAAAATATGTAGGGGAAGACATTGTCTTCCCGCATGAGACTTACGGTAATATAAAAATAACATTGCGTCAGCAATATGAAATTCCCGGGTTTCCGTCGGCAAAATCATAATTAAAATTTTCTGCCTTTACCCCGGTAAGACAATGTCTTCCCCTACATAAAGAATGTTTTCGCTTAAAAAAACAACTTATTGTTTAATCTAAAATCCGGAGTTGCACTTTTCGCCATGAATTTTTATAACGCATACGTTCGTTCGTACACGATTAACGAAAAAAGTGAAAAGGAATTTTTCGATATCGTGCGGGACGTTTATTTTTCCGACGAGATACAGGGGCAGGCGCAGTATATTCAGCATGCCGACATAAACCGTTTACAGCACGTTACGAGCGTGGCGTACATGTCGTATCTGTACTGCAAGGAAAAGCATGCGGATTTCCGCGCGGCGGCAAAGGCGGGAGTGCTTCACGATCTCGTTTATTACGACTGGCATGTTGCGGGCGACGGAACGCACCGTCTGCACGGTTACAGACATCCGGGCTTTGCGGTAAAAAACGCAAAGGAACTTTGTGATTTAAGCGAGACGGAGGAAAATATCATCAGACGGCATATGTGGCCTCTTACGCCCACTCCGCCTAAGTATAAGGAGGGATTTATTTTAAGCATAATCGATAAGTATTGCGCGGTGAATGAGATACTTATAAAGAAATTTTCAAGTTACAGAGATAAATTTCATAAAGATATAAATAAATTAAAAAGCAGATAAAACAGAGGTAAGATATTATGAATACGGTACTTAACTATGTTTTGTACTTTTTTGCCTACAGCGCAATCGGCTGGCTTATAGAGTCGATATATGTTTCGATAGCGCACGGGAAGATTACCAACAGAGGATTTCTCAAGGGTCCCATGTGTCCTATTTACGGTACCGGTGCTACGGTTTTTGCGGTATGCTTGGAGCCGGTCGCAAAGATGGGCAATCCTATTTTCATTTGGAGCTTCTTTGAAAACGACAGAACCGTCGTCATTACGGATAAATTCTGGCTCGTAATTTTGCTGGGAATGGTGCTTGCCGACACGGTCGAATTTATAACGAGCGTTATTATGGAAAAGCTGTTCCACGCGAGATGGTGGGACTATTCGGACAAGTTTTTAAATATACAGGGACGAATCTGTTTAAGACACACGCTCTACTGGGGACTTATGTGTTCGATATTCATTTATGTCGTCCACCCGTTTATGACGAAGTTTGTTTTCAGCTTCATTACGAACAATCAGACAGTCAGAAATATTACAGTCGGAATTATATTCGCAGTGTTTATAGTAGACACGATTTTTTCGGCAATTGCCGCTGCGGATGTAGGTAAATTTATGAGCAAGCTCGAAAATCTTTCGAATTCGATTTACGAGGTTACCGCTACGCTTAAAACGAATATCGAGCATAAGTATGAGGAACTTCAAAATTCCGCGGCCGAGTCCGGTCAGAAATTTTCCGCGTGGACTGCAGACGTAAACAGCCGTTTTTCCGAGCTTAAACATTATTTTGACAGAAGCGACGACGAAACGAGGGCTCGCAGAAAGACGAGACGAAACGCGAAGCGTGTATACGAATCGTTCGGCAACATGACCGACAGGGCGAAAAAGAAATTATCCGATATTGAAACTCAAATCAAAGAGTTAACGGACAGGAACAATAAAGAAAAATAAATTTACAGGGTCTGTATGAATGCAGACCCTGTTTTTTTGTTGAAAATTGTAAAAAGATTTTGTTGACAAGCGACATAAACGCGGGTATAATTTTATGTAGAATAAATAATTAATGAGGTGATCAGATGGAATCCGGCAGCAGCGGGCACGGGCGGCGGTTTAATGTAAAACAGCATATCATTCCGACTTGTAAATGTCTTTGTTCAGCCGAGGTTTCGTCTGTTCTTATGTCGTTTGCGAAATATTTATAAAATATTTCGATGTCGGAACGCTGTGTTTCGGCTTTTATTTTTTTTCGTCAGACCCGTCCCCTGTTAGCATAAGACGTCCGAAAACGTTTCGGCTTCTTATGTTTATTAACACAACAGGGAGGTCGATTTTATGACTCAGGAAACTACAAAAGAGGTTTTTGAAAGACTTTTAAACGACAAACAGTATAAGGCGATAAAGAGCATTTTCGATACAATGAATCCAGTCGACACGGCGGCTATTCTGCCCGAATTCGACGAAAAGGAAATGGTCGTGCTCTACCGTCTTATTCCGAAAGAAAATGCCGCGCTCGTGTTTACGTACCTTGACGCGGACGAGGAACAGGTTTTAATTGACGCGATTTCCGACGCGGAGTTAAAGGAAATTCTTGCGGACATGTACGTTGACGATACGGTCGACGTTATCGAGGAAATGCCCGCGAATGTTGTAGAGAGACTTTTAAAGTGCGCTTCTCCCGACGCGCGCAGAGAGATAAATACCGTTCTCAATTACCCTGAGGACAGCGCGGGAAGTATTATGACGACTGAATTCGTAAGTCTTTTAAAGAACTGTACGGTCGGGGACGCGCTTAAAAAGATTAAAGAAACGGGCATACATAAAGAGACGATTTATACATGCTACGTTATCGAAAAACATAAACTGCTCGGTACGGTTTCGGCGAAAGATTTGCTCATGAGCGACAATGACCGCCCGATATCCGAGATAACCGATACGAATTTTATATCCGTCAATACCCATACAGATAAAGAGGAAGTCGCAAGAATATTTAATAAATACGACCTTATTTCCCTGCCCGTAACCGATACCGAAAACTGCATTGTAGGCATCGTAACATTCGACGACGCTATCGACGTTATTCAGGACGAGGCTGAGGAGGACTTCTCCAAAATGGCAGGTATGGCGCCGTCGGAAAAGCCGTATCTTAAAACGTCCGTATTCGGATTTTGGAAAATGAGAATCCCATGGCTTCTCGTTCTTATGATATCCGCGACATTTACCGGGCTTATAATTTCGTCGTTCGAATCCGCGCTGTCGAAAATGGCGGTGCTGACCGCATTCATCCCCATGCTGATGGACACTGCGGGCAACTCGGGAAGCCAGTCGTCGGTCGCTGTAATCCGAGGACTGTCGCTTGGCGAAATTAAATTTAAGGATATAATCAAAGTTGCATTCAAGGAGAGCCGAATCGCGCTGATGTGCGGAGTTTCGCTCGGTATCGCGGCTTTTGCGAAGATAATGATTGTCGATTATCTGATAATGCACACGGTCGGCACGACGGTCTCGTCCGCGCTGAGCATATCGCTCGTAATATGCGTAACGCTCGTGTTTATCGTTCTGTGCGCGAAGATAATCGGCGCGGCGCTGCCCATGATAGCGCAGAAAATCGGACTCGACCCCGCCGTAATGGCAAGCCCGCTGATTACGACGATAATGGACTCGGTTTCACTGCTTCTGTACTTCGCGTTTGCGAAGTTGATTCTGCATCTGGCGTAAAAAAGCACCGC
>ERZ808240.3417-NODE-3417-length-15509-cov-3.227190_pt1 | contig 15509 bp, 9 predicted proteins | sample MGYA00521084_ERZ808240 | MGnify/ENA primary metagenome ERZ808240 (study PRJEB31516, sample SAMN03275571) | gut metagenome | biome: mammalia-associated habitat; material: feces | host: Papio cynocephalus | place: Kenya | collected 2012-08-06 ... | reverse complement strand
CCACCCCTCAAAGATTGAGGGGCAGGGGAGTTGAATAGGCAAAGCCTATTTTTTGAAATAAAACCAACATGCAGAAAATAGAAATTGACAAAACGAACAAATGTTCTTATAATAAAAACAGAACAAATGTTCTACGTAAATACGGAGAAAGCAGGAAAGATTATGAAGATACAGGAATCGATGTCTGTCTATGAAAAATTAAATATTTTATCAGATGCAGCGAAGTATGACGTGGCATGTACTTCCAGTGGAACTCAGAGAAATGGTAATGGTTCCGGAATGGGAAATTGTACGCAGAGTGGAATCTGTCATAGTTTTTCAGCGGACGGAAGATGCATTTCGCTTTTAAAGATTCTTTTTACAAATGAATGTATCTTTGACTGCAAGTACTGTGTGAACAGGAGAAGTAATGATGTAGTGAGGACTTCCTTTACTCCGGACGAAGTCTGTACCCTTACGATGGAGTTCTATCGGAGAAACTATATTGAAGGATTGTTTTTGAGCTCTGGAATACTGGTGAGTCCGGATTATACGATGGAGCTGATCTGTGCTACGCTTTACAAGCTGCGAAAAGAGTGTAATTTTCAGGGATATATTCATGTGAAAGCCATTCCGGGAGCCAGCCAGGAACTGATCCGGAAAGCCGGATTTCTTGCAGACAGAATGAGCGTGAATCTGGAACTCCCGACGGCAGAAGGGCTGAAGCTTCTGGCACCCCACAAATCCAGAAAGAATATCCTTGCACCGATGCGGCTTGTTCAGAATGAGAGAAATGAGAACAGCAGGGAATTATCACTGTACCATCAGGCACCGAAGTTTGTCCCGGCAGGGCAGAGTACCCAGATGATTATCGGAGCAACTCCGGAATCGGATTATCAGATTATGAAGGTGACAGAGAGCCTGTATAAAAAGTTTGAATTGAAACGAGTCTTTTATTCTGCGTTTGTACATGTGAATGAAGATAAAGCACTTCCGGCAAGGACGGATGACGGTCCGCCGCTTCTTAGGGAACACCGGCTTTATCAGGCAGACTGGCTCCTTCGATATTATCATTTCCAGGCAGACGAATTACTGTCAGAAGAAGAGCCGAACTTTAATGTTTTATTTGATCCAAAGTGTAACTGGGCACTGAAACATCTGGAATATTTCCCGGTGGAGATCAACCGTGCGGATTATGAGATGCTGCTTCGTGTGCCGGGACTGGGATATAAGTCAGCAACGAGAATCGTAAAAGCGAGAAGGCTTGGGACATTGGATTTCGCAGATCTTAAGAAATTGGGGGTAGTGCTCAAAAGAGCAGTCTATTTTATTACCTGTAATGGAAAGACCATGTATCCAATAAAATTTGAAGAGGAATCCATTGCCAGGAACCTTCTGGATTCCAGAGAAAAACTGCCACAGGAGGTGAGAAATCTCGGCTACAGACAGCTTTCGTTATTTGACGATGTCAGATTCCGGGAGAATTTCTATGAAAAAGATTTATGTGTGTAATGATACGATAACAGGAATATTTTCGGCAATCTATGATGCCTGGAAAGAGGGAAGAGAAGAAAAGGAATGTGGAATTGCGTTAAAGGGAATGCTGGAGCAGGAGCTTTTCTGTGATTATATTCCGGTGGAGGAGAATCTGCATAAGGAGCAGGCGGTGGAGCTGTTGATTAAGAAACATCTGGGCGGGCAGGCTTATGCGGATATCTGGCAGACAGCACTTGCGGCAGACCGTGATAAAGGAGATGCAATTTACGGGACGATGCTGGCAGCCAGAAGACTGCGTGACAGTAAAAAGATTATGGAACATTTGAGTCACCCGCAAGTGGAGCGTGTGTTTGAGTTAAGCCGGAAGGTCGGGAGTGAGGCTCATAATTATAAAGGTTTCTTGCGGTTCCGGGAGTTGTCTGGAGGAATTTTGTATGGAGGGATTGCTCCGAAGAACCGGATATTGACCTGCATTGCACCGCATTTTGCAGATCGGCTTCCGCAGGAAAACTGGCTGATTCATGATAAAACGCATCACATATACGCAGTACATGAGGCTGGAAAGGAATGGGTATTGGTGGAGAATGAACGGATTCAGGAGGAGAGACTTGGTCAGGTGTCAGAGAATGAACAGATGTATGCAAGTTTGTGGACTGCTTTTTGCAGAACCATATCCATTGAATCCAGAGAGAATCCAAGGTGTCAGATGCAGCATCTTCCACTCAGATACCGGCCGGAGATGACGGAAATGTCGGGCGGGGTGTAAAGAACCATTTCAAAAATACAATGCGTGCATGACAGCCAGATAGTAGAATTTTGTGTGCTTATTTTTCCAAAAGATAAAAAAGATGTGTGTTTATATGGTATAATATGAACATTTGACGAGGTAATTTAGAACTTTTTAAGAATATATACCGGAACATTTTTTTGCTCTTTTAGTAAGTGAGGAAAGCGTCAAGGGAAAGGGAGAAACACAATGAATCTGGAACAGCCTGTGATTCGTATTTCAGTGCGTAATCTGGTGGAATTTATTCTTCGCACAGGAGATATAGACAATCGAATAGCGGCAACGGATAAAGATACTATGCAGCTTGGAAGCAGGATACATCGGAAGATTCAAAAGCAGATGGGACCGGATTATCATGCAGAAGTTTCGCTGAAATATGAGATTCCATGTAATGGTTTTATACTGAGACTGGAAGGAAGAGCAGACGGAATCATAGAACTTCCGGAAGGGATTGTCATTGATGAAATCAAAGGTGTGTTAAGAGATTTGAAGCAGATCAAAGAGCCGGTACCGGTACATCTCGCACAGGCAATGTGTTATGCATATATTTATGCAGTGTCTCATGAGTTGTCTGAAATCGGAGTGCAGATGACTTATTGTAATATGGAGACAGAAGAAATTAAGCGGTTTCAGAGCGGGTACACGTTGGAAGAACTGGAACGCTGGTTCTATGATCTGGTCGGGAAGTATGAAAAATGGGCGAGATATCAGATCCGGTGGAAGGAAAAAAGAGATAAGTCCATTAAAGGAGTCGAATTCCCATTTGAATACCGGGAGGGACAGAAAAATCTGGTTACTTCTGTATACCGGACGATTCTCAGACAGAAAAAGTTGTTTATTCAGGCACCGACCGGGGTAGGCAAGACGATTGCAACTATATTCCCGGCAGTAAAAGCTGTCGGGGAAGGGTTGGGAGATAAGATTTTTTATCTGACGGCTAAGACAATTACAAGAACTGTGGCATGGCAGGCATTTGAGACGTTACGGGAACAGGCACTTCGCATGAAAGTGATTGTCCTGACGGCAAAGGATAAGATTTGTTTTTGTGAAGAGACGAATTGTAATCCGGATTATTGTCCATATGCGAAGGGACACTTTGACCGGGTAAATGATGCAGTCTACGAACTTCTGATATCTTCCGATGAACTGAACCGGGAGATACTGGAGGAACAGGCGAGAAAATGGCAGGTATGTCCATACGAAATGAGTCTGGACATAGCAGTCTGGGTTGATGCCATTATCTGTGATTATAATTATGTCTTTGATCCACAGGCACATTTGCGGAGATTTTTCGGAGAAGGAAATAAAGGAGATTACTTGTTCCTGATTGATGAGGCACACAACCTGGTGGAACGGGGCAGACAGATGTACAGTGCAAGTATCTGTAAAGAAGATTTTCTTAATATTAAGAAAAAAGTTCGTTATGAAGACGAGAAGCTGACGGCGAGACTGGAAGATTGTAACCGGGGATTATTGGCAATGAAGCGGGAATGTGAAGAATACACAGTCCTGAACAGTGTTTCGCATATTTATCTCAAACTGTTGAATCTGGTGACAGAATTGGAACGTTTTCTGGAAGAATGTGAAAAAGAAGATATCCGGGAGGAAGTTCTGGAGTTTTATTTTCATATCCGGAGTTTTATGGACATACATGAGCGGTTGGATGAAAACTATGTGATTTACAGTGAACTGGACGGAGAAGGAAAGTTCTGGATACACCTGTTCTGTGTGAATCCTGCAGAAAATCTGGGAGAATTTCTGCAGAAAGGGAACAGTACAATTTTCTTTTCGGCTACATTGCTGCCAATCAATTATTATAAAAAGCTGCTTTCTACAGGAAAGGAAGATTATGCAATCTATGCGGAATCTCCATTTGATGTGAAGAACCGTCTGTTGATGGTTGGAGGAGACGTAAGTACAAAGTACACGCGAAGAAATGCAGACATGTATCATAAATATGCAGAATATCTGTGGAAACTTACAAATGGAAAGAAGGGAAATTATCTTGCATTCTTTCCATCTTACCGATTCCTGGAAGATGTCTATGAATCATTTGAAATGATTAGGGAGAAGGAAGAGATAGAAAATTTTCCGGTTATTGGACATCGAGTTACCTGTGTGGTACAGTCTCAGTCTATGTCTGAAAAAGACAGAGAAGAATTTTTAAGTGCATTTGAAGAGGAGCGGGAAGAAAGTCTGCTTGGTTTTTGCGTTATGGGAGGTATCTTTTCGGAAGGGATTGATCTGACAGAGGATAAGCTGATTGGAGCAGTGATTGTAGGGACCGGACTTCCGCAGGTGTGCAGAGAACGGGAGATTTTAAAAGAATATTTTGACCAGCACGGGCAGAGGGGATTTGACTATGCCTATCTGTATCCGGGCATGAACAAGGTGCTTCAGGCAGCCGGACGAGTCATCCGGACAGACGAAGACCGTGGAGTCATTCTGCTATTGGATGACCGATTTTTTGACAGGCGGTATCAGGAGACATTCCCAAGAGAATGGGAGAACCGGAGAAACTGCAGTCTTGAAAATATGACGGAGCAGATAGAAGAGTTCTGGAAGAAATAAGTAACAGAGGACAGGTATCAGAAGCTAAGTAACAGAAGATAGATAACAGGCTGCTCAGACAGAAGAATAAGCATGGATACTTTGTTTCTGTGTGGCAGCCTTTATCATATGTTTTCGTAAATGGTAGTTTAAGCATTCATCATAGTTTATATATGATATAACAGATGTTATAAATTCTGATCTAGATATATCACCGTATTATACAGGACCTTATTTATATAAAAACTATATTTCTAATTATGCAAGGTTCTGATTTACTGCTTATCTCTTTAATCTTCGTTATCAGCAATGACATTATCTGGAAAGTTTTCATCGAACTGGTCAGCTTTTAACATCGCAATCTCGTACTTGTACGGAGCATAGGTTTTCTTCTCTTTTGTAGGAGAAGGAATGTACGGAGTCTCAAGAATCTTCGGGATCTGTTCAAAATCCGGGTGGTGCACGATATAGGAGAGGGCATCGAACCCGATTTCTCCGGTACCGAGGTTGGCATGCCGGTCTTTTTTTGCACCACACACATTTTTGCTGTCGTTAATGTGAAAGACGGCAATCTGCTCTTTTCCAATCAGGCGGTCAAATTCATCCATGACACCGTCAAAGTTATTACGGACATCGTAACCGCTGTCGTGGGTGTGACACGTATCGAAGCAAACGCGAAGTTTGTCACTATAGACAACACCGTCGTAGATTGCGGCCAGTTCTTCAAATGACCGGCCAAGTTCCGATCCTTTTCCAGCCATAGTTTCCAGTGCAATATGAAGTGGAGTATCTTTGGTCAGAACCGTGTTGAGTCCTTTTATGACCTGTTGAAGTCCGGCTTCGACTCCGGCACCGACATGTGCACCGGGGTGCAGAATCAAAGTCTGACTTTTGCAGGCGGCTGCGCGGTCGATTTCTTTTGCCAGAAATTCCACGGCCAGTTCGTATGTTTCTGGTTTTACGGTATTTCCGAGATTGATGATATAAGGCGCATGGACGACGATATCCGAGATGCCTTGTTCGTCCATATATTTCCAGGCGGCATCAATATTTAATTCTGAAACATCTTTTCTTTTTGTGTTCTGTGGTGCACCTGTATAGAACATAAATGTATTCGCTCCGTAAGAAGCTGCTTCTTTTGCAGAGCTAAGGAGCATTTCTTTGCCACTCATGCTGACATGAGATCCAAGTTTTAAATTCATAGTTGTAACCTGACCTTTATTTTTTGATTTTCTGTATTGCTTTTTGAAAAGTTATCGCTGCTTAAATTTATCTTTGCCCTGTTTACAGATTGGACAGACAAATGTATCTGGCAGTTCTTCAAATGGAACATCACCGTCATAGACATATCCGCAGATACTGCACACCCATTTGCTGTTTCCGGAAGAAAGATTTGAAGGAGTTGAGGAATCAGAAGAACTGGAAGTATCATCGGAACTGTCAGCAGTTTCCTCTGGCTGGTAAGTCGGAGCATTTTTTGGACTCTTTCCTTTGATAACATTGTGATAGTATGCGTAAGTCATAGGTGTTTCCTGATTTAACACATCACAGTCAATGACTTCCCCAAGAAAGACTGTGTGGGTATTTGTTTCCATCTTGTCGATGACCTTACAGACAAGATAGCCGCATGCATCATCAACAATAGCAATATTGTGCTTTGTCACAAATGGAACACTCATAAATTTATCCACGTCTCTGGAAGACTGGAAACCGAGCTGGCTGATGATGTTCGGGTCTGTTTTTTCAGAGAGAATAGAAACTGCGAACATACCACTTTGTTCGATGCAGTCATGAGTGTAATTGTCGTGATTCATGCTGACTGCGATGGTTGCAGGTGATGATGTGATCTGCATGATACTGTTGGCGATACAGCCTGCCATGCGATTGTCCCCGAGTGCTGACACGGCATATACACCATAAGATAAACTTCGAAGTATTTTTTGATTCATAGAAAACCTCCTTTAATTCGATAACAGTAATTATTACTGATATTCTAACATGAATAAGATAAAATAGCAAGAGAACTTTCAAAAAGAAATTATAAAGCCTTTTTTCGTATGAAATAAGGTTGTTGGCTTGATTTTCTTGTGCTAAAATACAATATGACGTATTGCGTAAAAGAAATTTAAGATAAATAAGAGGTAGAGAGCATGAAGAGAATATCAGATTTTATAGCGGAAGAACTGGCAGCAGCTTTCGAAGCAGCAGGATATGACAGAAGTTATGCAAAAGTAACATTGTCAAACCGTCCGGATCTGTGCGAGTATCAGTGTAACGGAGCCATGGCGGGCGCAAAGGCTTATCACAAAGCACCGATTATGATTGCACAGGACGTTGTGGCAAAGCTGGAAGGAAGCGGCTGCTTTTGTGATGTACAGGCAGTGAATCCGGGATTTATTAATCTGAAATTAGATGAAAAATTTGTAGCAGATTATCTGGATGGGATGGAGGCAGACGAGAATCTTGGTCTTAATAAGACTGAGAATCCGGAGATGATCGTCATTGACTACGGCGGACCGAATGTGGCAAAACCACTTCATGTAGGGCATCTTCGTTCCGCAATCATTGGTGAGAGCGTCAAGAGAATTGCAAGAAAAATGGGACATAAAGTTCTGGGAGATATCCACCTGGGAGACTGGGGATATCAGATGGGTCTGATTATTACAGAATTAAAAGAGAGAAAACCGGAGCTTCCATATTTTGATGAGAACTTTGAAGGAGAGTACCCGGCAGAGGCTCCATTTACTATTTCAGAGTTGGAGGAAATCTACCCGACAGCAAGTGGAAAGGCAAAGGAAGACGAAGCGTACAGAGAGCGTGCTCTGCATGCGACATATTTACTCCAGAATGGACATAAAGGATACACAGCCATCTGGAATCATATTATGCACGTATCTGTAAGTGACTTGAAGAAGAACTATGCGAATTTGAATGTAGACTTTGACCTTTGGAAAGGTGAATCTGACGCGCAGGCTTACATTCCGGATATGATCGACCGCCTGAAAAAAGAAGGCTATGCTCATGTGGACGATGGAGCCCTTGTCATTGATGTCCAGGAAGAATCTGATACAAAGGAGATTCCTCCATGCATGATTCAGAAATCAGATGGAGCATCACTCTATGGAACAACAGACCTTGCAACATTGGTTCAGCGTGTGGAAGACTATCACCCGGATAAAATTATTTACGTGGTAGATAAACGTCAGGAATTACATTTTGTGCAGGTGTTCCGTGCAGCAAAGAAGACCGGAATCGTGCCTTCCGAGACAGAACTGAAATTCCTGGGATTCGGTACTATGAATGGAAAAGACGGTAAGCCGTTCAAGACAAGAGAAGGCGGTGTGATGCGTCTGGAAAATCTGATTGCTGAGATCCAGGAAGAGATGTACAAGAAGATTACAGATAACCGTACGGTAGAAGAAGAGGAAGCAAAAAATACTGCAAAAATCGTAGGTATGGCTGCAATCAAGTATGGAGATCTGTCCAATCAGGCTTCCAAAGATTATGTCTTTGACGTAGACAGATTTACTTCCTTTGAGGGAAATACAGGTCCATATATTCTGTACACAATTGTGCGTATCAAATCTATCCTGAACAAATATCAGGAAGAGGGCAAAGCTGTCACAGGCTTGAAAATGAATCAGCAGTCCGGTGAGAGCGAGAAAGCACTGATGCTTGTACTGGTAAAATATAATGAAATGATGGAAAATGCTTACGAGGAACTGGCACCACACAAAATCTGTGCATACATTTATGACCTTGCAAATGCATTCAATCATTTCTATCATGAGACGAAGATTCTGGCAGAAGAAGATGAGACAAAGAAAGAAGGCTACATTGCACTATTAGTACTGACAAAGAAAGTGCTGGAGTCCTGTATCGATGTTCTCGGATTTGAAGCACCGGAAAGAATGTAAACAATAAGACATACAGGAAGGACTTATAAGTAACATGACAGAAAAATTGTACTATGAAAGCAGTCATAGAAAAGACTTTGAGGCACAGGTAATTTCCTGTGAACCGGAAGGAGAAGGATATAAAGTCGTCGTTGATAAGACTGCATTTTTCCCGGAAGGCGGCGGACAGTATGCAGATACCGGAATCCTGGGAGGAGTTCATGTGCTGGACGCACAGGAGAAAGATGGAATTATTTATCATTATACAGACGGAGCACTGACACCGGGGGAGACTGTAAAAGGTGAAATCGACTGGGAAAAGCGATTTGAGAGTATGCAGCAGCACAGTGGCGAGCATATTATTTCCGGAATTGTGCATGGAAGATTCGGTTACAACAATGTAGGATTTCACCTGGGAGCGGATTATTGCACCATGGATTTTGACGGTCCGATTACAAAAGAGCAGTTGAAAGAAATCGAAGAAGAGGCGAACCGGATTGTTTACCGGAATCTGGACATTGAGATTCTTTACCCGACAAAAGAAGAGTTAAAGAATCTGATATACAGAAGTAAGATTGAGATTGAAGGACAGGTTCGTATTGTAAATATTCCGGGTGTGGACATCTGTGCATGCTGTGCGCCACACGTAGAGAAGACGGGTGAGATTGGGAATATCAAACTGGTAGATATGGTATCTTATAAGGGTGGCGAGCGAATCACGATGTTAAGCGGAAGCCGTGCACTTAGAGATCATCAGCAGAAAGAGGAGAGTGTGAAGAAGATTTCTGCACTGCTCTGTGCAAAGGATACAGAAGTTGCTGAGGCTGTTGAAAAGTTGAAAGAAGAACAGCTTGACCTGAAAAATCAGGTATCCGCTCTAAAACAGAAATTGCTGACTTATCAGGCGCAGGAGATTGACATTACGCCGGAACTGGTGCAGGTATTTGACGTGGAACTCAGTGGAAACGAACCGAGAGAACTGATGAACCTTCTGCTGGAGCGAGGCGCAAAAATCTGTGCAATTTTTGCGGGAAATGATGAAGATGGGTACCGATATGTAATCGGAAGCCATTCTGAAGATGTCAGACCAATCAGTAAAAAATTAAATGAGGCTTTCCAGGGCCGTGGCGGTGGAAAACCTCAGATGGTGCAGGGATCCTTAAAAGGAACTGCTAAAAATATTTCAGAAATTCTGTAGCTGCTTTGGTGATGGGAACGCGGTCGTTGTAAGCAACGACCAGTTCTCGTCCCGGCAGCTTTTCTTCTGTCTCGACAATGAATAATTTCTCCAGATCTTTTCCAGTAATACAATAGTCTGGAATACATGCAATTCCAAGTCCGATTTTCGCAAGATCAATGAGAAGATCATTACTGCTCAGCTCAATTTCAGGTACCAGATCTAACTGGTGCTGCAAAAAGAGATTGTGCAGGAATTCACTTGTAGTACTTTTTTTATCCAACATCAGAATCGGGTGCTCTAAAAGCTCTTTATAAGTCAGATGTCTTCCGGCAAGTGCATCAAAAGAATGATTTGCTACAAAGACGTCCTGGAAAGAGCGGATATGTTTGGTCTCGCAATTGCCAAGGTACGGATTCGGAGCATTGACAACAATCAGGTCGACTTGTCCGTTTTCCAGAAGTTCGACACTTCGAATGGAAGTCGCGTTGGTCACCTTAATATGAGCTCCCGGAAAATCCTTATGAAAACGTTCCAGATATGGCACAAGAAAGTAACGACAAATGGTATCACTGGCACCAATACGAAGTTGTCCCACTCCTTCGGAAGCTTCCAGAAGCTGAATCTCACCGCGGTGAATCAGATTCATGGCTGGTTCTACGTGTCGGAGAAGTAATTCCCCTTCTGGTGTCAGACGGACTTTCTTTGTGCTTCGGATAAAAAGCTTTTGATTTAATTTTTTCTCCAGTGCTTTGATGGACTGGCTGACGGCTGACTGTGAAATGAAAAGTTTATTTGCAGCTTCTGAGAAACTCAGTGTAGTTGCTACGTGGTAAAATACTTTATATAATTCGTAATTAATATCCATAATAAGACTCCCTAATAAATACTAATTTGATTATAAGGTAAATTAATGGAAAATGCAACGGTAGAATTTGCGCTATTTTTGACACCTGTTTTTGATAAGATTGATTGTGAAATATGGTTTTTCCTATGCAGATATGAAATATCTTGGTATAATGTAAGATACCAGAGGCGAGGAGCGAGGAGCAATTCGCAGGTATCTTATATTTTATAACTGAAAGAAAAGGGCGACAACATGAAGAACTGGCACAGAGTTACAATTACGCTCACGATGATTTTGGTAATATTTGCTTTGCTGATTACGGGATTTCAGCTTGCAGTTTACGGGGATAGCCACTATAGATTTTATAAGAAAGAATATGAAAAATATCGGGTTACAGACGAACTGAATATGAAGATTGATGATGTGATGACGGTTACGGAATATATGATGAAGTATCTGATTGGAAAAGAAGAAAAACTATCCGTTGTTACAAATGTGGATGGTAAGCGGCAGGATTTCTTTAATGAGCAGGACAGGCTTCATATGGCAGATGTGAGAAATTTGTTCCTTGGAGGATTAAAGCTTCGGAATGATGCAGTGATTCTGGCAATTATTTTATTGTTTTTCCTGGGAGTAAAAAAAGCAGATTTTCGAAGATTGATTCCGCTTGGATATTTGCAGGCACTTTTGTTTTACCTTGTGCTGGCAGCGATTCTTGGTGTTGCTATGAGCATTGATTTTACAAGCTGTTTTACATTGTTTCACAAATTGTTTTTTACGAATAATCTCTGGATTTTTAACCCGGCGACAGATTATATGATTCGTATGCTGCCGGAAGAATTTTTTTCGGATATGGTTATCCGTGTCGGAGTTGTATTTAGCGTATTACTCGCTGTACCCGGAGCAGCAGCTGTCTTGTATCTGAGGAAGCTGAAAAAAGAAAGAATTAGTAAAACTTATAAAAGCTTTTAAATATATTAATTTTAATAATAATAATGAGTATGTTACAATGAAACAAGTAATAAAGATTTAAAGTAACAGAACTATTATCAAATAAAATGTAAACACAATGGAGGAAGACGAATGAGTAATGTAAGAAGAGTGTATGTTCAGAAAAAGGACAGCTATGATGTGCAGCAGAAAGCACTTGCGCATGAGATTCGCAATTATCTTGGAATCAAAGATGTAGAGTATGTGCGAATTCTGAATCGTTACGATGTGGAGAACATATCCGATGAGACATTTGAGAGGGCATGCAATGGTATCTTTGCAGAGCCTCCGGTGGACACCCTTTGGAAAGAGGAGGTTCCGGTTGAATCCGGAGACAGCAAGTTTTCTGTAGAATTCCTTCCTGGACAGTTCGACCAGAGAGCAGATTCCGCTGTTCAGTGTATTCAGTTTGTAAAAGAGGACGAGCAGCCGGTCATCCGTACTGCAACGACTTATATTATTCATGGAAAGAACGGAGCTATCACAGAAGAGGAGCTTCAGAAAATCAAAGAGCACTGCATCAATCCGGTAGACTCCAGAGAAGCAGCAGAGGAGAAGCCGGAGACATTGGTTACAAAGTTTGATGAACCTGCAGATGTGATTGTATTTGACGGATTCAAGGACATGGAAGAGGCAGAGCTTAAGAAATTGTATGATTCCCTTGGACTTGCCATGACATTCCGTGATTTCCAGCATATCCAGAAGCATTTTAAGGGGGAGGAGCACCGCGACCCTTCCATGACAGAGATTCGAGTACTGGACACTTACTGGTCAGATCACTGCCGTCACACGACATTTTCAACAGAACTTACAGAAGTTTCCTTTGGAGACGGGGATTATAGAAAACCGATGGAAGACACTTACAGACAGTATCTTCACGATCACAGTGAGATCTTTAAAGGCCGCGAGGACAAATTCGTATGCCTGATGGATCTTGCACTCATGGCTATGAGAAAATTGAAAAAAGAAGGAAAGCTTCAGGATCAGGAAGAGTCTGATGAGATCAATGCCTGCAGCATCGTTGTACCAATCAAGGTAGACGGTGTTGAAGAAGAATGGCTTGTGAACTTTAAAAATGAGACACACAACCATCCGACAGAGATCGAGCCATTTGGTGGAGCTGCGACCTGTCTTGGAGGAGCAATCCGTGACCCATTGTCAGGACGTACTTATGTATATCAGGCAATGCGTGTGACCGGAGCTGCAGATCCGACTGTATCTATCAAGGATACGATGAAAGGAAAGCTTCCTCAGAAGAAGCTGGTTCGTGAGGCTGCTCACGGATACAGCTCATATGGTAACCAGATCGGACTTGCTACAGGTGCAGTCAAAGAAATCTACCATCCGAACTATGTAGCAAAACGTATGGAGATCGGAGCTGTTCTTGGAGCAGCACCTAGACGTGCGGTTATCCGTGAGACTTCCGACCCTGGTGATATCATTATCCTGCTCGGTGGACGTACCGGACGTGACGGCTGCGGTGGAGCAACCGGATCTTCAAAAGTACATACAGAGGAGTCTATCGAGACTTGTGGAGCAGAGGTACAGAAAGGTAATCCGCCTACAGAGCGTAAGATTCAGAGACTGTTCCGCAGAGAGAAAGTCAGCAAATTAATTAAGAAATGTAATGACTTTGGAGCAGGCGGAGTTTCTGTTGCAATCGGAGAGCTTGCAGACGGACTTCAGGTAGATCTGGACAAAGTACCGAAGAAGTATGCCGGCCTTGACGGAACAGAGATTGCAATTTCTGAGTCCCAGGAGCGTATGGCAGTTGTTGTTGATCCGAAAGATGTAGACGAATTTATGAAATATGCCGCTGAGGAGAACTTAGAGGCAACAAAGGTGGCTGTTGTAACAGAGGAGCCAAGACTTGTATTATCCTGGAGAGGTAAGAAAATCGTAGACTTATCCAGAGCATTCTTAGATACCAACGGTGCTCATCAGGAGACAAAGGTTGCTGTGGACATTCCGAGCCGTAAAGACAGTATCCTCGTAAGAGAAGAAGTAACAGATGTGAAAGAAAAATGGCTGGAGACATTAAAAGATCTGAATGTATGCTCACAGAAAGGTCTTGTGGAAATGTTCGACGGTTCTATCGGAGCATCCTCTGTATTTATGCCGCACGGTGGACAGTACCAGATGACAGAGACACAGGCGATGGTTGCAAAACTTCCGGTACTGACAGGGGACTGCGATACGGTCACAATGATGAGTTTTGGATTTGATCCGTATCTTTCTACATGGAGCCCATATCACGGAGCAATCTATGCAGTGACAGAGTCTGTTGCAAAGATTGTGGCAGCAGGTGGAGATTACAGCAAGATCCGCTTCACATTCCAGGAATACTTCCGCCGTATGACAGAGGATCCGCACAGATGGAGCCAGCCGTTCGCAGCACTTCTCGGTGCTTACAATGCACAGCTTGGATTTGGCCTTCCTTCTATCGGTGGAAAAGACAGTATGTCCGGAACATTTGAACATATTGACGTACCACCGACACTGGTATCCTTTGCAGTAGACGTGGCAACAGAAAAAGATATTATTACACCGGAACTTAAGAAAGCCGGAGACAAACTGGTATGGCTTCGGATTCCGACAGATGAGTATGACGTTCCGGTTTATGATAAAGTGATGGATCAGTATGGCAAGTTTACTGCAGATATTCATGACGGTAAGATTGTTGCAGCTTACGCTCTTGACAGACATGGAATCGTTCCGGCTGTCAGCAAGATGGCATTTGGTAACCGCATGGGTGTTACACTGGATGCAAATGTCGATGCGAAAGATCTGTTCGCACCTGCTTTTGGTGATCTGGTCGCTGAAGTTCCGGCTGACAAACTGGACGCACTGACCATTGATTATACAGTTATCGGTGAAGTGACAGCAGAACAGAACTTTGCTTATAAAGATACAAAGATTGCTCTTGCAGATGCTCAGAAAGCATGGGAGAGTACATTAGAGAGTGTATTTGCTACAAACTCCGGTGCAGAAGGACAGGATGAGAAGATTGATACAGGTCTCTTCGATGCAAAGGAAGTACATATCTGCGAGCATAAGATTGCTCAGCCGACGGTATTTATTCCGGTATTCCCTGGAACAAACTGTGAGTATGACAGTATGAGAGCGTTTGAGAGAGCAGGAGCGAAGACTATTGTAAAAGTATTCCGCAATATGAGTGCTTCAGATATCGTAGATTCTGTGGATGAATTTGAAAAAGCAATCGCCCAGTCTCAGATGATTATGTTCCCAGGCGGATTCAGTGCCGGTGATGAGCCGGACGGTTCCGCAAAATTCTTTGCAACTGCATTCCAGAATGCAAAGATGAAAGAGGCTGTTGAGAAGCTTCTCAACGAGCGTGACGGACTGGTACTCGGTATCTGCAACGGATTCCAGGCTCTTGTAAAATTGGGACTTGTTCCAAATGGAACTATTACCGGACAGACAGAGGATTCTCCGACATTGACATACAATACAATCGGACGCCACATTTCTAAGATGGTATACACGAAAGTAGTCAGCAACAAATCTCCTTGGCTTGCAGGAGCAGAACTTGGCGGAGTTTATACAAACCCGGCATCTCACGGAGAGGGACGTTTCGTTGCAAACAAAGAGTGGCTTGACAAGCTGATTGCAAATGGGCAGGTCGCAACGCAGTATTGTGATCCTCAGGGAAATGTGTCTATGGACGAGACATGGAATATTAATGGTTCTTATCTTGCAATTGAGGGAATTACAAGTCCGGACGGAAGAGTATTTGGTAAGATGGCTCATTCTGAGAGACGTGGA
>ERZ808240.3415-NODE-3415-length-15518-cov-32.280929_pt1 | contig 15518 bp, 15 predicted proteins | sample MGYA00521084_ERZ808240 | MGnify/ENA primary metagenome ERZ808240 (study PRJEB31516, sample SAMN03275571) | gut metagenome | biome: mammalia-associated habitat; material: feces | host: Papio cynocephalus | place: Kenya | collected 2012-08-06 ... | reverse complement strand
AACATGATTTTTATTTTTATCAACTGATTGACTTATGTTCTTTGATGGTATATAATTACTCATATATAACCTTTTATGATATATATAATAATGCAGATTTGCATTAACAAAAAATAAGAAAAGGAGATTAAAAAAATTATGTCTGATTTTACAAGAAGACTGCCTGTCTATCTGCTGCTTGACTGTTCAGGCTCAATGACAGGCGAACCTATCGAAGCCGTAAAACAGGGAATGAAGGCTCTGCTTATGGAGCTGAGAAGCGACCCTCAGGCACTTGAAACCGCATATCTTTCAGTTATAACATTTGCAAGCAATGCCGTTCAGGTATGCCCTCTCACAGAACTTATGAGTTTTAAAGAACCGCAGCTCAGTGCAAGCGGAGTAACATCTCTCGGCGAAGCACTCACACTGCTTTCAGACTGCATAAGCAGAGAGGTAAGAAAATCCACCGCTGAACAGAAAGGCGACTGGAAACCTCTCGTATTCATACTTACAGACGGTGCTCCTACTGATGACTGGCAGCCGGCAGCAGAAGCTCTTAAAGCTTCAAAGCCTGCAAATATAATTGCCTGTGCAGCAGGTGCGGCAGCTGATACAAGAGTACTTAAACAGATAACAGACAGCGTTGTCATGATGAATACACTTTCAGCCGGCGACCTTTCACAGTTCTTTGCATGGGTATCCGGTTCTATAAAGATGTCATCAAACAGCCTTGACGCAAAACCGGGCGGTGCAATTGAACTTCCGCCTCCGCCGCAGGGATTTGTAATAGTTCCGTAATATCAAGGAGGTGTGGCTTTCAGCAGTATGGAAAATCTGTGTGAAGCTCTTAAAAATATCGGACTTCCTGATGAATCTGTTGAATTTATCAGAAAAAGTATTGATGACAGTAAAACAATGGACGCTGTTATTGAGGAAATAGAAAACGGAAAGATTTTTGACAAGGATTCATTCAGTGAATTTTTCCGGAAGAATTTCAGGATAATCCCCAATATCAGCAATATTCCTGAATGCAGTGAAAATTCTGTTCAAAATAATGCTGATACTGAAGGCACTGTACCAGATAATAATTCTGATGATGAAAAATCAGTTGCAGAAAATCAGGATAATAAAAAAACCGCTGATACGGATAAAGTCGATGAGAAAAAGCCTCTTTCAAATACAGAGGTTACTCAGCATACCGCATCACTCTGGAAATATCAGCCTGTAAATCCTGATGAGCCTGAAACAAATGAAGAATATATCATAAATTCTATCCATCTGCCGTATGCCGATATAATCGGTGCAAGTGTCAGAGGAAAAAAACATAAGCATGACGGCTCTGACCGTGATGACTGGTTTGAAATGAGAGATATCGGAGAAATCGCAGTTATCGCAGTTTCAGACGGTGCAGGCTCAAAGAAATTTTCAGGAATAGGTGCAAAGGTTTCATGCAAGGCTGCTGTTGAAGCGGCTGAAAAGCTTGTCATGAAGCTGCATTCAGACGGAAATTATGAGAAAACAATAGAAAATATATCTGCTCCGCTTAATTCTCCTGAATTTATGAACGGCTGCGGAGTATTCGCTGATATAATCCAGCAGTCTGTAATAGCTGCATATGATGCGGTGCAGAATGCATTTGAAGAGAGAAAAAGCAGATATGAATATCTTGAATTTCTTAAACGTGATATGAATGTCAGGGATTTTTCAGCAACTCTGCTGCTTATGATTACTGTTCCGGTGAATGATGAACAGTTTGTAATATCATGTCAGATAGGTGACGGAATGATTGCCGCAGTAAGCAGCTTTATGCCATGCAGCGAAGCGGTAAAACTGCTCGGAGAAGCTGACGGAGGTGCATTTGCCGGAGAAACTGATTTCCTTACATCAGAATCAATGAAACGCAGGGAAACTCTTATGGGCAGAACCAGAATCGCAAGAAGAAAAATATCTGATATACTCATAATGACTGATGGCGTTGCAGATGATTATTATCCGAATGCCTCACAGCTTTCAAGGCTTTATACTGACCTTCAGCTCAATAATATAATACCTGTCAGAGATAATCCTGATAAAAAAGCTGATAATGATATAATAAGCCGTATACCTGAACCTGTTTCATATCCGTGGGTAAATGACAACAATATTGAAATAGCCATAAACTATTCATCAGAAATTGCACAGTCCTGCGGCATAAGCACTGAAGACCTCTGGCAGAACAGTGCAGTTATAAATGCTGCCCGTGAAAAACTTAGAAAAGCAGATAATATTTCAGGTGAAAAACAGCTTAAAACATGGCTCGACCGCAAAAAACTAAGTGCGGATAATCTGTCAGGAGAGGAAAAGCTTAAAATATGGCTTGACAACTATGTTGAAAGAGGTTCTTTTGATGACAGGACACTCGTTGTCTGCTCATTGTCAGGGAACAGAGGCTGATGAATAATGGACAGACTTGCAAAAGCTATTCTTGCCAACGGAACAGAAGTTGACTATATAGTAACTGATAATCCTCCGAGAGGCGGAATGAAACATACATATTTTTCACCTGACAAAAGCTATGTAGTCCAGTTTTTCAATGATTCAAAAACCGCCGCAAATCCTCTCATAAGAGAACGTATTGAAGCGATAATCGGAAGATATAATCCGACAGTTTCAGAACTAAGAGGCGGTGCTAAGGGTAATGATGAACGTACAGCGGAATATTTTTCAAAATGTTTCTGCTGGCCTGTCGGAATAGTCGTTTATCCTGAATTTGGAATAGTGTGCCCTACATATCCTAAAAATTTCTTTTTCAGTTCAGCTTCATCAGATGTTTTAAAGCTTGCCGGAAAGGATAAGAAAAGCAACTGGTTTACCAACAAGAACAGAAAATATCTGAACAGAGCCGAACTCGGAGATTTAAGAACTATGATGCAGATATCAATAATGCTCGCAAGAAGCATAAGACGTATGCATCAGGCAGGACTTGCACATTCAGACCTTTCATTCAACAATGTGCTTATCGACCCGAAAACAGGTTCATGTGTGGTAATAGATATAGATTCTCTCGTAGTGCCGGGACTTTTCCCGCCGGAGGTCATAGGAACAAGGGGATATATTGCTCCGGAAGTACTTTCAACTCTCGGTCAGTCGCATGAAAAGAGAAAATATCCGTCACTTTATACGGATTTGCATTCACTTCCCGTGCTTATATATGAATATATGTTCTGCCGTCATCCGCTTATGGGGCCTAAAATCTATTCTCCCGAAGCGGAGGAGGACGATTATTTAGGACTCGGTGAAAAGGCTACATTCATTGAAAATCCATATGACACCTCAAACAGACCCAATGACCTTAAAGTTACCATAAAGGATTTAGGGCCTTATCTTGAAAAACTTTTTATCCGTGCATTTGTGGACGGGCTTCATGAGCCTGATTTAAGACCTACCGCTATGGAATGGGAAATGGGACTGGTAAAGACATGGGATTTGCTTCATTCATGTTCAAATCCTTCATGTATGCAGAGATGGTTTGTGCTTCACGATGAAAATAAACCTGTATGCCCGTACTGCGGTACAAGAATTACTGACAGGGAATTCCTTAAAATAAGATTCTGCACCCAGAGCAGGGGGCATAATGGTCAGTGGTTTAAAACAGGTGAGATGATTGCTGAAAATAATACGCCGCTTGGAAAATGGCATATATTCAGCAATGTATTTCCTGATGAAAAATCAGATAAGACAATGCAGGCATATATTTGCAATTACAATGGAAAATGGCTGCTTGTCAACAAGAATGTAAAGGGAATGATTTCGCCTAACGGCAATATAGTTCCGGCTGAACAGGCTATATGTCTCGAAAATGGCACAGCTTTCAGGCTTTCCAGCGAAAACAAGGGAATGCTTGCAGAAGTGTCTGTTATTAAAACATAAAAAAATCAAGGGGGTTTTTAATTTATATGAAGAATTTCGGATTAACTGACAAACAGGCAGAGGAATCCAAGGCAAAATACGGTGATAACCGGATAAGCGAGGTTCAGACAGAATCTTTCTGGGACAAGCTTAAAGGAAATTTCGGCGACCCGATGATAAAAATTCTCTGTGTCGCACTTGTTATCAATGTAGTATTTGCATTTATGGGAAAAGCTGAATGGTATGAATCTGTAGGTATTGCACTTGCTGTACTGCTTGCGACTCTTGTATCAACATTTTCTGAATACAGAAATGAAAATGCTTTCCAGAAGCTCCAGGAAGAAGCTTCAAGAATAACCTGCAAGGTTTACAGAAACAATGAGATAAAAGAAATACCGATAGATGATATCGTTGTGGGCGACTGTCTGCTTTTGCAGTCAGGAGATAAGATTCCTGCGGACGGTATCCTTGTTGACGGTGATATTAAAGTTGACCAGTCAGTTCTCAACGGTGAAGCCAAGGAAGCAAAGAAAATTGCTGTTCCTGATGATTATAAGGATACAGATGAAACAATGGATTTCCTTAATAAATACAAGGTGTTCAGAGGTTCAGTAGTCTGTTCCGGAAACGCTGTTATGCAGGTAACAGTAGTAGGCGACAAATCAGTATACGGTCAGATTGCAAGCGAACTCCAGCAGGACGATGAACGTGACAGTCCTCTTAAAGTAAAACTCAGCAAGCTTGCAAACGGCATAAGCAAATTCGGCTATATCGGCGGCGTTGCAATAGCTATCGCATTCATTATAATGCAGTTTGTAAACGGAACAGTATTCGTTGATGGTGCACTTGATGCTATCAAAACAATTCAGGCAGTAGTTGACGGTGTAATGCTTGCAGTAATCATCATAGTAATGGCAGTTCCTGAGGGACTCCCTCTTATGATAGCCCTTGTATCAGCCATGAATATGAGCAAAATGCTTAAAGACAACGTTCTTGTAAGAAAAGTTTCAGGTATTGAAACTGCCGGAAGCCTTAATATTCTTTTCAGCGACAAGACAGGTACTATAACAAAAGGTCAGCTTGAAGTTGTAACATTCCTTGACGGAGCTGTCAATGAATATTCAAAGGCTGATGATGTAAAGGGAGAACTCAGAAAGCTTCTTGCAACTGCAATTCATCAGAATACAAATGCTGTTATATCATCTGACGGCAAGGTAATAGGCGGAAATGCTACTGAAAAGGCTGTTCTTGGATTTGATACAGGCGGAGCTGAAAAATCAGCAGCTGTAAAGAAGGTTGCTTCAATACCATTCAACAGTACAAACAAATATTCTGCTACTCAGGTAAGCGGAGAATATAACTGTACTCTTATAAAAGGAGCTCCTGAAAAAATTCTTCAGAAATGTAAATACTATTTTGATGAAAACGGCAAAAAGCAGAAATTTGATACAGCTTCAAATCTTGATAATAAAATCAATGAGCTTGCAAACCGTGCTATCAGAGTTCTTGCTCTTGCCACAGCAGATGAAGCTCTCGGAGAGGATTCACTCCCTGAAGGAGAATGGACTCTTATCGGTGTTGTAGGAATCCGTGATGAAGTCCGTCCTGAATCAGTAACAGCTATAAAGGAAGTTCAGGGTGCAGGCGTACAGGTAGTAATGATTACAGGCGACAGAAAAGATACAGCTGTTGCTATCGCAAAGGAAGCCGGTCTGCTTAAAAATGATACAGACAGAATATTCACATCTGATGAACTTCAGAAAATGTCTGATGATGAAATAAAAGAATGTCTTGCTGATATAAGAGTTATCGCAAGAGCATTGCCGACAGACAAGAGCCGTCTTGTAAGACTCGCTCAGGAAAAAGACCTTGTTGTAGGTATGACAGGTGACGGCGTAAATGACTCTCCTGCACTTAAAAAAGCCGATGTTGGTTTTGCAATGGGCGGAGGAACAGAAGTTGCCAAGGAAGCCAGCGATATAGTTATCCTTGATGACAATTTCAGCTCCATAGACAAGGCTATACTTTACGGACGCACAATTTTCAACAGCATAAGAAAATTCATAATCTTCCAGCTGACAATCAATGTTTCAGCAGTTCTTATTTCATTCGTATGTCCGCTTATCGGAATAGACAATCCGCTTACAGTAATCCAGATTCTCTGGGTAAACCTCGTAATGGATACTCTTGCAGCTCTTGCATTCGGCGGCGAACCGGCTCTCAGACGCTTTATGAAGGAAAAGCCTAAAAAGCGTGATGAACAGATTGTAAACAAATATATGTGGAGCAGTATTATAACAGGTGCTGCATGGATGTTTATACTCGGAATACTTCTGCTTACATTCGTACCGCTTCAGAAGGTATTTGTAGAAAACTATGATTTCGGCGACAAGCTTTTCCATATACCAGACCTCAGTCAGCCGGAATTTCTTGAGCTTGGAACAGCATTCTTTGCATTCTTCATCTTTACAGCTGTATTCAACGCATTCAATGCAAGAACAGAACAGTTCAATCTTTTTGACAATATCAAGGGCAACAAAGGATTCCTTAAAGTACTTGGAATTATAGCCGTTGTACAGATAATAATGACATATCTCGGAGGTTCAGTTCTCCGCTGTCATGGTCTTGACCTTATCGAATGGTTAGTTATTCTTGTAATGTCAATTTCAATTATACCGGTTGACCTTATCAGAAAATCATTCTGTAAGAAATAAAATCCCATAGCGGGCGACCAATAGTCGCCCCTACACAAACAATTCATCAAATTGGTGTTAAAATACAAAGGAGGTATAATTTTATGGTTAATCTTCAGAAAGGTCAGAAAGTTGACCTCACAAAAGGAAATGCAGGTCTTAAAAGACTTATAGTAGGTCTTGGCTGGGACGCAGCAAAAAGAACAGGATTTTTCAGCCGTACACAGACTATTGACTGTGATGCGGAAGCTATTCTTCTGCGTGCAGGCGGAAAGCTCACAAATAAAAATGACGTGGTATTCTATAATCATCTGCGTCATGAAAGCGGCTGTGTAATTCATCAGGGTGATAACCTCACAGGTGACGGTGACGGCGATGATGAACAGATAATGGTATACCTTCAGGATATGCCGTCAGTCTATGAAAGAGTAGTCATCACAGTAACTATCTATCAGGCAACTGCCAAAAGACAGCATTTCGGAATGATAAAGAATGCATATATCAGAATTGTTAACGCTGACAATGGTCAGGAGCTTTGCAGATATAATCTTTCTGATAATTATGACGGAAAAACAGCTATGATATTTGGTGAGATATACCGTCACAACGGTGAATGGAAATTCAGTGCAATAGGCGAAGGCACTAATGATGACGGCGTTTCACAGGTTATGAACAGATATCTCTGATAAAAATAAAGGAGGATTTTTATTATGGCAGTAAGTTTGTCAAAAGGTGAAAGAGTAAGTCTTGATAAAGGTATGACAAGAGCTCTGGTAGGTCTTGGCTGGGATACAAACAAGTATGACGGCGGTTATGATTTTGACCTTGATGCAGCAGCATTCCTTCTCGGCGACAACGGCAAGGTAAACTGTGATGAGGACTTCATTTTTTATAACAATCTTGTAAGCAGAAATGAAGCAGTTGTTCACACAGGCGATAACCTTACAGGTGAAGGTGACGGAGATGATGAAGTAATTCTTATCGACTTTTCAAAAATACCTTCAAATGTAAGTAAAATAGCTATTACAGTTACTATTCACGATGCAGTGAACAGAAAGCAGAATTTCGGTCAGGTTTCCAATGCATATGTAAGACTTGCAAAGAGAAGCAGTGAAAATGATATGGCAGGAGAGGACGTTCTGCGTTTTGACCTTGTTGAAGATTTTTCAATTGAAACTGCAATAGTAGTATGCGAACTCTATAGAAAAGGCAGTGAATGGAAATTCAATGCAGTTGCAGCCGGTTATCAGGGCGGACTTGAAGCACTTTGCAGAAGCTTTGGTGTAAACGTATAATATTTTAAAATTCTGTTATCGGGAGCAGTTTATTCTGTTCCCGATAATCAGAAATAAAACAGTTTTAAAAAGTGGTATAAATTTCATATGATTTTTATATCAGTTTTTTTGATTGTTAAAACGGAGGTGCAGCTATGCGGAATATTCAGGATATAATCAGTTCAGGCGGCTATGATATCGAGCTGCCTTCAGGTGAATTCAAAGGTCCTGTTATTATAGATAAACCATGCATTTTAAAAGGAAATTCCACAACTTTGTGGAATAATAAAGGTTCAGTTATTGAAATCCGTTCACAGGGAGTTAAAATATGCGGTATACGTGCTGAAATAACAGACCCTGAATCTGAATCGGATTGTATATGTTCATATTATCCGGATACAGTTTTTGAAAATGTTGAGATATCAGGACGCATAAAAGGCGTTGAAAAAGAAGAATTTCAGTGGATAATGCCGAGAAGCTTGTCGCTTGGCGAATTTAAGGCTGATAATATAAATACATTTTTATTTGAAATATATATACCGTCAGAAGCGAAAATATCAACGGATATTTCAGGTATAAGCATATCACCGTCAGTTCTGCATGAGGGCAGGAACACTATAGCTTTGACTACTGAAAAGATAAAGCATAATGTTTTTATATATGGTGAGATAATTATTGAATCAAAATTCAGAAGAAGAATATATATTTCAGGCAAATCATTTGCTGATGCGGCATTACAGCAGAATTATATGCTTTACAGAGCAGAAGAACCGTCTGCGGAAAAAAATATTCCGACAGATTTTAAAAATATAGTGATACCGTCAGCGGTTTCAGCGGCAAATATCAGCGGAAGCGAAAAAACCGGCATGAAACAGTTAAGAAAGGGACAGCGTATCTACATAGATGATATTGCAGATGATGTAATAAAAATTGAGTTTAACTGCCGTCAGATGCTTTCACAGGTGGATATTGACCCGTATGTATTTCTGCTCAACAGGGATAATATAGTTCCTGATGATGATGATTTTATATTTTTCAGCAATCCGGTATCACCTGATTACGAGGTGAAAATTCAGCCGCATTCAAGCGGTCAGGTAAGTGATGTTGATATAGATTTAAGAAAAGTTCCGTCATATATTGAAAAAATATCTGTTGCATATTCAATCTATAATAATAATTCAAGGGATAATTTTTCAAAAGTCATAGACCCGTTTGTAAGCATAAGAAGCAGAGGAAATATACGATATTTCTTTACCGCAGAGGATTTGATGATGGAAACAACGATTATTTTTCTTGAAATATACAGACATAATATGTCATGGAAAATGAATATGGTCGGTGCAGGGTATAATCATGGACTCAGCCGCCTTTGCGAGAGCTATGGTCTTATGGTAGGATATTAATTTTTTTAGAAAAGAGTGTTTTTAATATGAATTTAATAATAAAAGCCAGTTCACTGGTTATTTTCAGAGATTTGCTTAAAGATAAGGTGTTTTCATTGTTTATAAAGCTGCTTGACAGCATTGAATACAGCAATGAGGACGGAATTATAAGAGAATTTCAGATGAAAAGATATTCAAAATTTGTAAATGCCCTGTATAAAAACGGCGGCAATTTTACTGAATATGTTCTTAATTTTATTCTTGAAGATGAAAATTTTTATATAGTAAACTATTCACAGAACAGGAATACTGATAAAAATATTGAGGAATGCCTTAAAAATGAACTCAGTATAATTCAGGAAATATCAACAATGAGTCCGCAGAAAATAAAAAATATGCTTACATATAACCATGAAACAGGTGAAAATGTATCAACACCGTATTTTCTGCCGTTATGGAATGTTTCTGAAAATATTGACTTTTATGCTGAATATACAAAGCGTGCTGCTGATATCGAAAGCTATGGATACGGCATTTATGCAAAATATTATATGTTTATAATCAGAAACGGGGCTGTTGTTCCTGTCAAAAATCCTGACAGCATAAAGCTTGAAAATATGATAGGCTATGAACTGGAGAGAAAAGCGGTAATAGATAATACAGAAGCTCTGCTCAGCGGCAAGCCTGCAAGCAATGTTCTGCTTTACGGAGATGCAGGCACAGGAAAATCATCTACAGTAAAGGCTATAGCCAATGCCTATAAGGATAAAGGTTTAAGAATAATTGAAATTTCAAAGAAACAACTCAGGGAAATTCCGTTTATTATGGACAGTTTAAGTATAAATCCTCTTAAATTCATTATATTTATAGATGACCTTTCATTTGCAAAAGATGATGATGAATTCGGAGAACTTAAAGCAATCCTTGAAGGTTCAGTATCAGCAAGAACTTCAAATATAGTTATATATGCCACAAGCAACAGACGGCATCTTGTAAAGGAAACCTTTTCAGACAGGGACGGCGATGACATACATCATAATGATACGGTTCAGGAGCTTATTTCATTGTCTGAAAGATTTGGTCTTACAGTCAATTTCTCAAAGCCTGACAAGAAGAATTTCATAGATATAGTAACAGGTCTTGCAGAGCAGTACGGACTTAATGTTCCTCATGATGAACTTGTAAGAGAAGCTGAAAAATTCGTTCTCAGAAAAAGCGGACGCTCACCGAGAGCCGCAAAGCATTTCATTGAATATATGAAAACAAAGGAAAACTGATATGAAAAAAATTTCGGTAATTATCCCCTGCATTATGGCAATGGGTATCATTTTAATTGTAATCGGAGTATTAAATATTATAAAATATTCAGATATTGCCGGAGATTTCAATGATTTCCGCATTGATGAAATGAAATCAGGTGAAATATTTGAAGGCGATATAAATATGGTTCTTGATATAATAGCGAGCAGTAAAGATGAAAAAAGTTCATATTATCTGATAGTTGTTTCAAATGCTGAATATGAGGGCTACTGTATATTTGAAACAGCATATCATCAGGCTGAAACAGAAAAACTCTGTAATCAGTCATGGGATTATCTGACCGGTGAAACCGACAGTACAGGTGACCCTGTTCATGTAAAAGTCAGAATGTCTGAAGCAGAATCAAATGTAATGGAATGGGCTGAAGAATGGTTTGAAAATGACGGCAATACAGAGGCAAAACAATATCTTTGCAAATATAAAATGGTTGAATGCACAGATGATAATTTAAAAGCAATAATTATAATATCATGCGGAGCAGTTCTGCTTGCAGCCGGAATTATTTCAGCAATAATTCATAAAAAACATACTGCACAATAAATTTTTGCAGATTATCATTATGGTTAAACCATAAATTTGATGATTGTTTCCGTAGGGGCGAACTGTGTTCGCCCGATAGGTTTACAGCATACCCCAAACGGGCGAACGCAGTTCGCCCCTACATAAAATTTTATCATCGAATTTGCGTTAATACAGTTTATTTTTCATTTTTGGTATATACGCTTAAATTATTGCTTTCATCACAGAATGCAAGAAATACATCTGAAAGTTTTACATTCTGCATATCGAGCTGATTTTTAAGCCATACATCATTTTTACCTGAATGTTTAAGTTCATCATGCATTATTTGTCCGTCAACAATGATATTGACGGGCATTTTTTCCTGTTGAAGCTTCATATTCATATCATAAGGACTGACAGGACGCTTGTCTGCTACAGGAAGTATGCTTAATTTTCCGTTTGCTTCAAGAACAGCGGTCTGAATGTCATTTATATTGAAATATCCCTGATTTCTGCATTCAGTAAGAAATTCATTGAGGTCTACCTTGGAGCGAGAGAAATTTTTTCTGAAAAGCTTTCTGTTATCCATAAGAATATGAGGTTTTCCGTTGATAATTTTGCGGAATTTTATTGACTTTGAAGCACCATATGAAATAGCAACGGATACAGCCGCATAAACTATCATTGCAGTAAAAGGGTGCCAGAAGCTTGTTTCAAGTGATGTAGCCATTTCAGCAGCGATAGAACCTATTGTTATTCCATTTATATAGTCAAACATACTGAGCTGTGACATCTGACGGTTGCCCATTATTTTTGTAAGTATAAAAAGTTCTGCAACAGAGAAAAATGACAGAAGTATAATTTTTATTATTTCCATATAAAACACCTCGGATATATTTTATACGGATTTGATTTGAATATGCATATAAAAAAGGGAATCCTTTGTATTCAAGGATTCCCATAAATTTTTTTATTTGCTGAGAGTGCCATGTGACAGTGATTTGAGATATTCATTGATAAATCCGTCAAGGTCACCGTCCATAACAGCATTGATATTACCGTTTTCAAAGCCGGTTCTGTGGTCTTTTACAAGGGTATACGGCATAAATACATATGAGCGTATCTGAGCACCCCATGCAATTTCTTTCTGAGCACCTTTGATATCAGAAATTTTTTCAAGATGTTCACGTTCTTTTATTTCAACAAGTTTTGAACGGAGCATTTTCATTGCAAAATCACGGTTCTGAAACTGGCTTCTCTGAGTCTGGCATGAAACGACTATTCCAGTCGGAAGGTGAGTAATTCTTATTGCAGATTCAGTTTTATTGATATGCTGACCGCCTGCACCGCTTGAACGGTATGTGTCAACTTTAAGGTCTTCAGGACGTATATCAATTTCAATGCTGTCATCGATTTCAGGCATTACTTCAACCGCAGCAAATGATGTATGTCTTCTGCCGGAAGCGTCAAACGGTGAGATTCTTACAAGTCTGTGAACGCCGGCTTCTGATTTGAGAAAACCATATGCATTAAGTCCCTCAATAAGAACAGACGCACTTTTAAGACCGGCTTCATCGCCATCAAGGTAATCAAGCAGCTTTATCTTGAAATTATGGCGTTCAGCCCAGTGATTATACATTCTGTAGAGCATTTCAGCCCAGTCCTGAGCTTCAGTGCCTCCTGCACCGGCATGGAATGTTATAATAGCATTTTTGCTGTCATATTCGCCGGTAAGCAGAGTTGAGAGTTTTTCCTCCTCAAGATGACGTTTGAAGTCTTCAGCTTCTTTTTTAAGGTCATCAGATGTGCTGTCGTCGCCTTCTTCGATTGAAAGTTCAATCATCATTATAGTATCTTCAAGACTGTCTGAAAGTTTCTGGAATTTTTCTATTTTATTCTCAAGATTTTTTGATTTCTGGAGAATTTTCTGAGAATTTTCGAGGTCGTCCCAGAAACCGTCAGCGGCAATTATTTTCTGAAGTTCCTCCAGTTCTTTTTTTGCCTTGTCTATTTCGAGAACGTCTGAAAGCTCTTTGATTTCTGGACGGTAGCCTGCCAGTTCAAGCTTTAATTCTTCAAGTAAAAGCATAAATAAATAATTTCCTTTCTGTAAATTCGCTGTATCTTTTATTATACTATAAAAAAGCTGATACTGCAAATATTTATTTATAAATATTGAAAAATATTATTTTTATGATATAATATTATTATATAATGCAGTCTTAAATAACTGTAAGGAGGTATTGCTTTGGACTATAAAGGCAACGTATGTAAAGTATGCGGTAAAAAATTTACTGAATCTGATGATATTGTAGTATGCCCTGAATGCGGCACTCCATATCACAGGGAATGCTATAAAAAAGAAGGCAGATGCATAAATACTGAACTTCATCAGAAACATGAAAGCTGGAAGCCTGAAATAAGCGAAAAAAACGATTATGAAGAACCATATAAATGTGAAAAATGCGGCTATGAAAATAATCCGTCAAGCCGTTTCTGCGAAGGCTGCGGAGCTTCACTTTATGATGAAAAAAAGATTCTTGATGATATGAATGATTCGCTCCAGAAAGCTGTATGCGAAAGCATGAATATTGATGATGAGGAAATTGACGGAGTTAAAATGTATAAATTAGCGTATTTTGTACGCAATAATATTCCGTATTATATTACAATGTTCAAAAGATTCAATAAAACCGGTAAGAAAATCTCATTTAATTTCCTTTGTTTTCTGTTTCCATACTATTATTTTGCAGGCAGAAAAATGTATGGCTGGGCAGCAGCTTCATTTGCAGTAATTACTCTGCTTTCAGTGCCTGCAATGATGGATATTCTGACAGGCAGTAATGGTCTTATGACAACGATAGACAGTGCGATAACTCAGACAAGTATGTTTTCAGCCGTGCTTAATGTTACAAATTTCCTGACAATTGCATTCAAAATTATAATAGCCATGCTTGCCAACTGGATATACTGTAAATTTGCGGTGAAATCGGTAAAAAGCCTTGAAGGAAGCTGTTCTGATACTGAAATGGTTTATGTGCTGATGAAAAAGGGCGGTACTAATATCTGGGCAATAGTTATAACATTTGCGATTGAACTTGTTGTTATGACAGGTCTTATGATGATTCTCGGACTTATCCTTTTTACCTCATCAGTCTGATATTTTTTTATAAAATACTTGACAAATCCCTTTATATTTGTTATAATTTTATTGTTATCCTTGCTCGTGTATAGAATATGCGGGCGAAATCCAGAAGGAGGTGTATATGAATGGCAAAATTGAATGAAAAATACGAAGCTATGGCAGTATTCAGCCTTTCTTCAGGCGAAGACGCTGTTAAGGAACTCGTGGAAAAATTCAAATCTGTAATTGAAAAGCATGCTGTTCTTGAATCTGTTGAGGAATGGGGCAAGCGTAAGCTCGCATACCCAATCAATGATGAAGCTGACGGTTACTATGTAATTTACAGCTTTGAAGCAAAGACAGATTTCCCGGCTGAACTCGAAAGAAGATTCAACATTACTGAAAATGTTCTTCGTTCACTGGTTACAGTTAAGTAAGCCGTGAAAGCATGAGGAGGAATTTCCGTGATTAATAAAGTTATTCTCATGGGCAGACTTACCGCTGACCCTGAACTCAGACAAACTCCGTCAGGCGTATCAGTATGCCGTTTTACAGTTGCTGTGAACCGCCCTTATGCGGACAAGCAGACAGGCGAAAGACAGTCTGATTTCATAAATGTAGTTGCATGGCGTGCTTCTGCTGATTTTGTTGCCAGATATTTTTCAAAGGGCAGAATGATTATTGTAGAGGGAAGCCTTAGAAATGATAATTATACTGACCAGAATGGTGTAAAACATTATAATATGAATGTTCAGGCAGACAACATTACTTTCGGTGAATCCAAAAATGCTGCAAACGGCGGCAACAATAATGGCTATGCCCCTAATAACAGCTATGGCGGCGGATATAATCAGAATAATAATTATTCTTATCCGGCTCCGAACCAGATGCCTCAGCCGCAGAATCCTGCACCGGTACAGCCTCAGCCGCAGTCAGTGCCTAATGAATCACTTCAGATTGGTGATTTGAGTGACTTTGAAGTATTAAGTGACGGAGATGTCCCGTTTTAATCAGATTTTTTAAAAAGGAGGATTTTTCCATGGAAAGAGGAGAAAGAAGTCCACGTGGTGCAAAAAGACCTCGTAAAAAGGTTTGCTCATTCTGCGTAGACAGAGCTGAAACTATTAATTATAAAGATGTTGCAAAGCTCAGAAAATGCATGACTGAAAGAGCTAAAATTCTTCCAAGACGTGTAACAGGTACTTGTGCATATCATCAGCGTGAACTTACAACTGCTATCAAGAGAGCAAGACATATTGCTTTGCTTCCATATGTAAGTGAATAATATAAATAATCAGGAGAATTTCATATGAAATTCTCCTTTTTTATTCTGTATGGGCGACCATTGGTAGCC
>ERZ808240.3412-NODE-3412-length-15523-cov-7.541246_pt1 | contig 15523 bp, 24 predicted proteins | sample MGYA00521084_ERZ808240 | MGnify/ENA primary metagenome ERZ808240 (study PRJEB31516, sample SAMN03275571) | gut metagenome | biome: mammalia-associated habitat; material: feces | host: Papio cynocephalus | place: Kenya | collected 2012-08-06 ... | reverse complement strand
TCCGGATAAATCTCCGATATTGTAGTTGGAATTGAAGTTATCAATGGTCTGCTGTGTGGCTTTATATGTTTTCTGCGGTGTGGTCTGCGGCTGATGATATGTATTTGCAGGCTGTGCGGACGGAGCAAAATTGCGCTGTCCTCCGTCTGCTGAATTTTTGCTTTCACCAAAAGCAACGCTGTCTGCCTGAACGTTCATACTATAGTGTTTTACGCCGTTCTGGTCGGTGTAATCGTTGTTTCTGAGCGAACCCTCAACAATAATCATTCTGCCCTTTGCGAAATATTTTGCAACGAAATCAGCGGTATTTCTCCATGCTGTCACGCTGATGAAATCCGCCTGTCTTTCTCCTGTCTGCTTGTCCGCATACGGGCGGTTCACAGCAACTGTAAAACGGCATATCGATGTTCCGTTTGAGGTCTGTTTCAGTTCCGGGTCAGCGGTAAGCCTGCCCATTAAAATTACTTTGTTTATCATTTATTTACTCCTTTCATTCCGCACGCTGAGCACACTCCGCCGAAACGCTGCAACACCTGTTCAGGGTTCAGAATAATCCCATCATTGCATCTGATTTTCTGTACTGCTTTTTTGCATGAAGGGCAGACGATTTCTGTAAAGCTGTTGCTTTTTGTAGCATCAAGCATATCGCTTTCAACAATTTCAAACGCCACCATATACAGATAACGTCTGCTGTAAGTTTCAACAGCTCCAAGGTTCTGAATTGGGTGAGCACCTTTCAGAACCGCTTCACGCATAGGACTTGTGAATGTTATTGTTTCGTCAGTCTTTTCGGTATTTATGAGAGTAAGCACAGCATTTGTGTCAAATGTGATAATGCTTGTAACCTTATTATCAAGCATAAGCTGATTGATTGCGGGAAGAAAATCGCCAAGTTCAAAATAATTGTACCCTGAAAATTTATTCTGACCTGATTTTTTAAGGTTCATATTCTGCAAAGCTACTCTCATAGTCTGCAATTTTTCATAAATATTCATCATATCACCTCTATTTTATCTGAATATTTGATTTTGTCACCAGTTTTGCACCGCTGACTTCATTTCCTGCAAGCATAAGCCTTTTTATTTCAGCTTTTGCCGGTTCAGGCTTGAATGTGAGGAGTTCCGCCGGAAGGCTGTAAACGTCCTCAACCTCGACAGCAGACGATTTTCTGTAGCTTATGCTTACCTTTGGAGTCTTGAATTTTTCACCGTCAAGAACGTTTGAAAGGTAGATTTTAAGGCTTTCAGCAAGCTTTTCATCATGTTCCTTTCTTGCTCTGAGGTTAGCAATTTCCGCCTTTATAGCGTCAGCTTCGGCAACGGTATTCTTGTACCAGAGGGCGACTGCTTCAATCTTGTTTTCCTTGTCCTGCATGAGTTTTTCAAGGCGTTCAATGTCAAGGACTTCGCCTGTTTCCTCGTCAATACAGTCAAGTATCTGACTGTCAATCTCATAAATTGTCATTGACTTTTAATCTCCTTTTCTGTTATAATAATCTTGAAAATATTTTGGAATGTCTGTCCTCAGCTGTCACTGGGGGCGGACTTTTTTTCTGTCATAAACTCAAAATCATCAATCAGACTGTATGTAATCATTGTTATATCAGGTCTTGAAAACTTGTCCATAAAATCATCAATCAGACTGTTTGCACAGATGATGAAGCATATGCCGCTGATGATACTGATAAGGATAACCATGCTTTTACACCCCCTTTACTGAAAAATTCGGACACCAGCTGCCTCTTTTACAGGTATGTATGCACGCTTTGCAGTAGTCAAAGTCAGGCGGAGCGGCAGGCTCGTACTTGTCCGCATAAAGGCTACAGAATGAAATTCTTTCGAATTTTTTACACTCATGTTTGCAGGTATTGCACCATGATTCAGCCTTTTTTGCGGCTCTTGCGTCTGAATTGCTGATGTAGTCCTCGCAGTTTTCACAGTCTGTCAGACTGCACTTGCAGTGTGCGACTCCTCTGCAATCGGTGTATCTGTAACGCTCGCATTCTTCACAAATTCTATGTACGCATTTCTCTCCGTTTGCCTTGTTATAGGCACAGCTGAAATATCTGTCGGTCATGGCTTTACCTCCTACTTAAATTTTTTATAAAAGCCGCTGTATCCTGTTTCAGCCTGATGCATAGCCTGAAAGGACGGAGCTTTTCTGCTTATGCCGTGCCACTGTGCCGAGCCTGAACACTCCCTGCGGACTCTCATAGCGTTCTCAGCGTTCTGGGTGTAGCAGCCGCTTGCAGAACTTCGTTCCTGTGAGAGTTTTACCAGCTCTTCATCTGACATCTCACGGATTTTTTCAATCGGTATGTATGACTTTGCTTTCTTGGTCATTTTTTCACTTCCTATGCACTTAAAGTAAGTCGTTCATCAGCTCCATACACTTTTTCTTTTGCTGAACATTGGCACGTCCGTAAACATTCAGCGTAAAAGAAACATTTTTGTGTCCGAGAATTTCAGAAAGAGATTTGATGTCAAACTCTGGCATCTCAATGGCTCTTACTGCAAAAGTATGCCTCAGCTCGTGAAACTTCATCTTTGGAAGGTGGTTTCTTTTAAGAAAGCGCTCAAAATACTGCCTGTAAGTCCTGGGTTCCGTTGGCTTTTTAGCATCTGTGAGAAAATAATTTTCGGGCTTTTTTCCATTTTGAAATTTTTCCATCACTTTTACAAGCATTTTCGGAATGGGGATTTCACGGATAGAGCTATCTGACTTTGGCTGACCTATGTATAAGCTGCTTGTCTTTTTTCTTGAATCATAAACTCTTTGGACAGTTTTGTTAACTGATATAGTCTGCTTTGATAAAGATATATCTTTCATCTGTAGTCCGCACAATTCACCGATACGCAAACCCGTCATAAGGGCAAGCAAAACTCCACACGTTTTGCGGTCAAAATTAAGGTATATGGCTTGTATCAGCTGCCGTTCTTCCTCTTGAGATAGTGCTATAACATGGCTTTTACTTGTGCTTTTAGGATACTCTATCGTGTCCCACTCAAGCTTAGGTATCACGTGCCTTTTTGCAGCATAGTCCAAAGCCAGCTTTAAAGGCAGTATCACATCTTTGATGGTTTTTACGCTTAATCCGCCTTTTCCGTCTTTTCTGCCATTGGTGTAGAGGTAAACTATCAAATCTTGTATATCGCCCTCGGTGATATCGCCTATCTTTTTTCTTCCAAGCATGGGGTTTATGTGATTCATTGTTGAAGAAACAAAGTTGGCATGCGTTGAAAGCTTTACTATACTTTTTTTGTACAAGAGCCATTTTGTCATCAGGGTAGAGAGGAGTATACCGTCAGAAAAATCTGAATCGGTCTTTATCGGAGTGATATCGATTTTCTTACAGGCATTTCCCTCAAAGTATCTATCATCCATCATGCTCACCTTCATCATACAAGTTTTTACATTTCTGGCACACGGTTGACAGCTTGCCACTGTAGGGATTCCTGAAGCCGCTGCACTTATCGTCAGTAGCTTCAGGAGCTTTCGCATAAACTTTAGACATACTCTGTATATACTCACAGGATTCAATCGTTTCGGTATTGTACTTTATAGCAGCCATTTTATCACTCCTCTACTTCTACTTCTGCTTCTGCAGATATGTCGCCTTCATCAAAGAAAAGGTGCTCGATGTCAGCTATAAACTCGGATTTTGCTATTTTTTCTGCTTTTTCTTTGCTTTCTGCTTCAACGGATATGTACCTGCCGGTCGTCAACCTGACATACACCTCATACTGCATTTTTATCCCTCCTTTTTAAGCATATCCGACAGTTTTACCATGAGTGTGCCAGCTACCGTCATTGTAATTGCCGTACTGATAGATAACTCCCTCAAGAGGAGTTTCACAGATAACAGTGATAACATCATAATCTTCTGAATACTCTTCCTCAATGTCTTTAAGAGTGATATCTTTTTCACTGCTGTACAGCTTTTCAGTAAAGATGTTTTCGTTTGCTTCAACAATGACAGTAACGACTGCATCACACAAGCCACTATGAAGCAGCACTGTTTCAGACGATACTATACTCATGTTTTCACCTCTCTTATACTTGCCATGTACTCACCATATGACATACCGCTCGCCCTCGCTCTTGAGTTTATCTCGGTGATTTTTTTTTTTGTGTGGCTTGCCTCGCTTTCAAGTGAAGATGCTTTCCCACTTTCAAGCAAGTATGCTTTTCTTTCTGCACGCCTGAGAGCCATCTTTCTACGGTGATACTCGCACATTTGCTTACCATCGCCGGCTGGACTTTCACATGAGCCATAAGTGCAGATTCCGAGCGATTTCTTGTATTGATACTTTTCCTTTTTAGTCATTTTTTCACCTCTTTTCCATTCCGCTCCATGCAACCCTCATAGGATTTTCTGACACGACCTTAAAGCTTTCAAGGCGAAGACCGTGGCTGTATATGAAGCTTTCCGCCTCGCCCCTGCTCTTGAACTTGAGAGGAGAAAGCTCCTTGTCACAGAGAACTCTGCCAGTTATCAGGCTCACTATCTTATATACACCCCCCTCGGCTCTTTCCTCTCTCTGCTTCTCCAGCCTGCTTATATCAGCCTCAGACGGTCTTACGTCTACAACTCCGAAGTACTTAGACGAGATGCCACGGCTTGACATATAAGCCCATGCTTCTGCCTCGGTGTCAAAGACCTGTTTTTCTCCCGTTTCATCACGGAGGAAACCAAACCCAGCCATAGATGAAATCATGTATACCTTTTCCATCGGTTCACCTCCTTACACACCAAGAAATTTGTTCACGAAGTACTGCTGACCCTTGCCAGTGACTTTTGGAGTCTTACTGACTGATGTATGCCCGTCAGAGTGTGTCACCACGGTTTCTTTGACTTCAAAGAGTTTCAGCTCCATGGATTTCTGGGTCGGGGAGTTGTAGTCCGAGCCTTTGCGATTTATGAGATATCCTTTCTCCCTGAGCCACGCAAAGAGGCGGTTCGCACCGATATCAACGCCGTTCTGCTTAAGTATCTTTGCAAGGTCGCCCACGAGTATGGAAGTCTTTGATACGCTTACTGCGTCAGCAAAGATTACTTTCGGTGCGTCATTGTCAATTTTGGCTTCAAGGTGCTTGACATGGGTTCTGGTGTCTTTAAGTTCTGTCGCAAGTCTGATGAGAAAGTCAGGGTCATATATGATTTTTTCAATCGTTTCAGGAGTCATATATGCTCCGTGTTTTCTGATTGATGGAAGAATTTCTGATGTTACCCAGCGTTTAAACTTATGAAGTTTTTCTATTCTTTCCTGTACTTCGATGGGGTACGCATCTGACATCCCATCATTATTTGCTTTTTGTGGCTGCATAGCGAACAACAGAGCGTAAAGTCCACTTTCATTAACTGCGATAATAGACTGCTTTCTTCCAAGACTATCAATTACATCAATTTTTGTCTTGTCCGCACTGTCAATTCTCCCAAGGCTTCTGTTGTGATTCTTGTCGCCGAACATTTCGCAGACATCTTTTCCGATGAAATAGGGAACTCCGTTGATGTCAGCTGTTCTCACCTTGCCAAATTCTGCGTTTTCAAAAATTTTGATTTCCATAGCTTTTCCTTCCTGAATAAAAATTTGTTTTGTGTCCGTCGTGGACACAAATATATGCCGGTTGTGCGTTTCGGACAACTCTGGAGCAGCTGTATGACCTTATGCTTGAAAGGTGAAGTCAAATTGATTTTGGCTGAAAAACTTTACTTTCACATATGCAGTAGCCCTCATTTTGAGGGTAACTGAAAATTCGATGTTTCGTGCGTCATACTGCTTGCCGTCGGTACTAACCAAATTGGTTACTACTGAAAACTCATTGTCTTTGATATATGAATTTCTTGATACAATCTTATCAACTGCAATAATTGGCTCAGTAGCCGACAAAATGTCGGTTACTACTTTGAGATATTCATTCAGTTTTCAAGATGCCTGAGTACACTCACTTGTCCATCACTTTCTTGCACCGACAAGTATGTAGTACAGTTTTTCCTTCTCTGAGCGTGGTATCATCATCAGAAGTATCTCTATCAGTCTGAGATAATCGTTCTCAAGATTTTTCATGTCGTTCACCTCCTTTACCTTTCGCCACACACTTCGTAACAATGTTACATTTTGTGTATGTTTATATTATACCCCTTTATCTGGCGTTTGTCAACGATTTTCGACACAAAAAGTGCACAAAATTCAAAACGTGTTTTTGTTTAAATTACACAAATCGTAATCAAATAGTTGACTTTTGTTTCAAAACGTAGCATAATATATATAAAGGAGGTGAAAATCATGATAGGCAATATCCTTAAACGGCTCAGAAAAGCAAAAGGAGCAAGTGCCGATGAAGTCGCAAAATTTCTTGGGATATCAAGGTCAGGCTATACCAACTACGAAAACGAACTCAGAGAGCCAAATATCAACAACTTGTTAAAATTGGCAGAGTACTTCGGAGTCACGGTTGACCATCTGCTCGGACGTGACGACCAGCAATTTGTCGATGACATCAAGAAGGTGTCTGATAGCGAGCTTGACAAGATGCTGATACAATTTTTCGTTGACCTGCCTGAAAAGTCCAAGCAAGGTTTCAGGGACTATCTACTGTCGGTCGCTCGTGGAATCCCTGCCGATATGCTCAAGCCAGAAGCGGAGCAAACCGCAGGGGAAGAAGAACCGGAGCTTTACCTTGCAGCATCTGACGGCAACCCTGTAAAAGAGGTCGACAGAGGCGTGGTTGAAAGGCTTATGAACGCTCCTGAAATCGACCCGGCGGAATTTGACGAGCTTTAAGCCGCCGTCACAGCCACTACAAGCCACGCTACGGCACTTTTAAAGGCTCGATAGTGAAACTATACCACAAAAAAAGAAAGCCCCTTAGAAACGCTCTGAGGGGCTTTCTTGTGGTTGTTTCCAAAAATGAAATAACCACTTTTTATGCAGGGTTAAAAATCACCTCGCCGGATATAATATCGGAGAGGTGATTTTTTTTATGTATGATGCTTATAAGCAAGCGAGAAATGCCGCATGGCAAGCTTTAATCGATGGTGGTATAGTATCACTCCCTACCCCTTTAAACTCGATTGTACGGCTCGCTGATGCTCGTATAGTCGATAATGCAAAAATAAATCTTTTGAGGGATAACCAGTTGGGGTGCTTGGCGATGCTGAAAGGCGGCTTGTATATCGTCCTTGACAGGACGGTTTCTGTCCAGCGTCAGAGATACACCCTCGCCCATGAGCTGGGGCATATACTTCTCGGGCATACGCTGTCAAAAGCAACTCTGAACCGTGACAGTGTCATCGTATATGCAGACCCGCAGGAGTATCAGGCAGAACGCTTCGCCATAGATATACTCGCTCCTGCCTGTGTACTCTGGGGACTGGGCCTGCATACGCCGGAAGAAATTGCAAAGGCGTGCAACATCTCTATGCAGTCAGCGACCATCAGAGCGAGCCGCATGGAGGAGCTGTACAAACGCGGCAAATTCCTTGTGAGTCCTCTGGAGCGTCAGGTGTATGCCCAGTTCAAGGACTTCATCGAGGAAAATAAAAAAAAGGAGTCGTAAAAAGCGACTCCCCTTGTATCTTGTATGCGGTATCAGACAGTCCGTCAAGGTGCGATGTCAAGCTGAAAGACCCAGTCGCCAAGCTCCTGGACGCTGCTTGCTTCGGTCTTGATGTTACCGTTGAAAAGTATTTTTACTTTATTTTATCTTATTTTTCTTGTGATTGCAATATCTTGATAAAATTTTTATTTTGCTGATGAAAAATCAATCAAAATCAGCTCCAAAAATGAAAAAAATTTTTTGTTGCCTATAGATAGATTGTTTTAAGCTTGTTTTAATCTTGTTTTAATCTTGTTTTCGGTGCTCTGAAACGTAGTAGGGACGGGGCTTGTAGATACGTAATGACGCATAAAAATAATGTAGTGACGCGGGAAAATAATTAATTGACGCATAAAAATAATGTAGTGACGCGGGAAAATAATTAATTGACGCATAAAAATAATGTAGTGACGCGGGAAAATAATTGTATTATTGCACGAAAATGTTGAAAACTATTAGTAAATATATATAAAATTTTGTAATGACGCGTAAAAATAATGTTGAAAACTGTCATCATAATGCATAAAAATGTTGAAAATTATTAGTGAGAATAAACATAAATTTTATATTGACGCATTTGATGTTGACAAATGCGTCAATATATGCTACAATAGTTATAGAGGTGATACCATTGAGTAAAAATCTTGTTGAGAAGTCAAACACTTTAAATAGCCTGATGTGCAATGCAAGCAAAAATATGTCATTAAACGAACTTAGATTTTTCTGTATATATCTTTCAAAGCTGAACGCACGCTCCCCAGACCGCCGTTCGGCTGAGATTGAAATTTCTGAATTTGAAAAATTGTTTGATATCAAGCTGAATACCACGGAATTTACAGAAAAAATTCAGCATATCGCAGGGCGAACAGTCAAAATTGTAGAGAATGGGAAAATAAGAGTACTTACTTTATATAGTGAGTTCGACTGGAGCATGGACAAGCCACGCACGATAGCGATTGTATGTAATGACAAAATATTACCATATATTTTTGAATTGAAAAAAAATTACACATCATATAGACTTGAAAATATCGCAAAGTTAAATTCTGTAGCAAAGATAAGACTGTACGAGCTGATGAAGCAATACGAAAAAATTAAGGAAATCAAATTTGAAGTCGATGAATTGAAAAAAATGTTAATGTCAACAGAAACAAGATTTAACGATTTTCGATTAAGAGTTATCGAGCCTGCTATCAAAAGTATAAATGAAAATACCGACATCACAGTAAGATACGAAAAGGTCCTCAGGTGCAGGAAGTGTACCGCCCTGCGGTTCTTCATCTCCGGTAAGCCTGCTGAAAAAGAGGTCATCGAAGTGCAGGCGGCGGAAGTGTCAGAGCCAGAGCTTGACGAAAAGCCGCCCAGGAGCTCCAAGCCGAAGACTCTGGAGGAGCTTTATATGAAGTACTTTTCAGGAGAGCAATTCGAACTGCTCACGTCGGCGGTTGAAGCTGCTCTGCAAGACTACCCGGACACGGTGATAAAAAGAGAAACGCCGGCTATCCTGAGGGACTGCATAGGACGCTTCACAGAGCAAAAGAGAAAAAAGACTATCAAGTCAGACTACGGATACATGAACACCATCATCTTCAAAGCGACTGAGGAGTACAAAAAAAAGCACAAACCCCAGTCGTACGATATAGACGAGTTTGAAAAGTTTGCCATAAACTATGACGAGCTGCAAAAAGCATATGAGTAAAATTTAAGCCTGATACACGGAGCTGTGTGTCGGGCTTTTTGTTCGCTTTTTATTTATATTGTACAAAAATTTCTTTGTAGGTTTATGCAATTTGCCTATTGATTTATAGTGTACACTATGCTATAATGTAAGCATAAGATGAAGCAACGGAAAACTAAAAGGAGCGGATAAATATGAAAAATATAAAGGTAATCATGGCAAGAGCTTGGGAAATTTATAGAACCCTGATAGGCGACCACATGGCAAAGCTTTCACAGGCACTCAAAGAAGCATGGGCAGAAGCTAAAGCAGAAAGCGAAGTTTCAATCACTTTTGCAATAGCAAAGCTCATAAAAATGGGTGCTTCACGCTGGACAAACTACGGCAAAGACCGCCTGTACCTCGGAAAATGCGGAGCAGAAATCGTTGGCCTTGAGCTCAACTGCTACAAGTCCGGAGGAATTTCAAGTGCATACCTCGATGGCGAAAAAATTTCCAACGCTAACGCAGGCAGATGGATTTCAGCATATGCTGATGCTTACATCGACCTCAAAAGCATGACTCTTTACAGAAGCACTTCAAGATTTACAAAGCTTTTCCTTGAAAAGTTGCAGGCTTACATTCCTGTTAAGGCAAACGAAGAAATTTATTAATTTTCTACAAAAACATTATATAAAGTTTGTATATTTTGCATATTGCGTTTTAGTGTACACTATGCTATAATATAAACATAAGGCAAAGGAAAACAAAAAGCGCTGACCTACCGGCAATACGGGGAGAAAACGGAGGTATACTATGAAAATTGAAATGATTAACGCAAAGAAAAAACTGGAAGAGAGCAAAAGCACAATGCTCCACGATGACACCATGCACGAATTTTACATCGGCATGAGCCACTACTACATCCGCAAGGCTATCACCAAAGAAGGCGTAAGAGAGGAAGCTACTAAGCTTGCAAAGGCTTACGAAAAGTACCTTGACAACTCCACACACAGATTTTATGAGGCTGTAAAGGCTTACGAAAAATTCAGCGAAGAGCCTGGCTACGAAGAAGTCGAAACTGACTATGAAAAGCTCAACATTGAAGCTCAGAAAAGAGCTGAAACGCTCAAAAGGTTCTATGGCACAGACCTCGAAGCGGAACTCGAAGAGCTCAAGAAAGCCTGGCTGAACGAACTCACGATGTTTTACTACTGGCTTCGCATCTACAACGCCAACATAAAAGACGAAAGAAGTAAGGAGTTTTACGAAAGATACGAGTTGTCCGCCAAGGCAATTCGCAGAAACGCCCTCTGGGTTGCAGACGAAATTCAGGAGTCGCCGTACTATCAGGAAATGTCGGATTTTGATGAGAAGTACGATGTCGATGTTGATGACTTGATTGGCACTGACAGTGTGTATGAAGCGGCAAGAAAGAGAGCACACGAGATGGAAGAACTCGGCTGCATGAAAGATATCATTTCTCCCCTGCCGATAGCCGACATCAAGGGCGAAAAGGTCGAAGATACCGAAGAAAAAGAGTGGAGCAGAACGCTTGATATCCTTGACAAGGCAAATTCCCTTCCTGGCTTTTCATACGATATATAAGATATAAGGCTTAAACTAAGATGTCCCGCCTTTCTGGCGGGGCGAAGGGAGTGTTAAAAAGATGGCTTTCCCAAAAGGTTGCAAAAATTACTGCTGTAGTCTTGTGCTGGCTTGTCCGTACGCTTTTAAGTGCAAGGACATAAGAAATCCTTTTTTTTGTGCTCTTGATGATAAACCGCACACATGCCTCTGCTGTGAGCACTGGCTCAAAGACTGCAAGCCGTCAATGTATGCTGAAACTGAAAAAAGAGAAGGGTGAGAATCATGAGTAAACAGACAGAGTACAGTAGAAAATACGAAAGCAAATTCAAGTCCATGAGACTGAAATTCACACCAGAGCAGATGGAAGACCTGACAGCATACTGTGAGGCACACGGCGTCCCGAAGTCAACTTTTTGCGTTGACCTCGCACTCAAGACCATATACGGCGGAAAGGTTGAAAGAGAAGAGTTCTTCGCTGACCACGCTTTTCTCGCAAAGGCAAAGCTTGTACTCAAAGGAGAGTCGAAGGTCTTCAAAGAGTGGTCGGAGCACTCAACGATTACTAAAGAAGATTTCCTTAGAGAGCTTTGCTGGGTTTGCGAGGACCCTCTCGACAGCTCAGGACGCTGCACAAGAGCGATTGGCCTTGCTCCTGACGGTATCATCAGACTGATGTATATCAGAGGCGTAATCACTACTATTTACAAGTATGAGGAAACCTCTCCAGGTTCAGGAGCCCATGAGGTTTGGGACGGCGAGACCTTCACACGCCCGGCCGTGACAGAAAAGGAAAAAAAGTTTTATGGCGAGGGACTTATAAAAGAGAGATACAAGGCTTACATCAGCTGTTGCGATAAGGTATAAATCATGAAAGTGATTGAGATGCTTTACAAAGACTACAAAAAGGTCGAAGACAAGTACGAAAAGCGTTCAGGCAGCTACGACTCTTCAAGAAAGACGATTGAGGTTATCGTGCCTGACGACTTTGAGTACGAGCTGAAATTCAAAAAGCCCGTGGAGTACAAAAAGTTTCCAGTGTGTCCTGACAACATCGTCGGCTATACTGATAAGGCAGCTTGCATAAAGCTTCCCTACCGCTCAGATTACTGCGACTTTGAAGTGTGGATATCAAGGAAGCTTTTAAGAGGGCACGTTGTGGCATACGCTCCTGACTTTAAATTCTGTGCCAAAAAGGGCAGGGGCGATACAGCTGAAAAGATTGAGTTGACCGGTGATGAGCTTGCTGAAATTTTTGATTGCGATTTCAAGCATCAGGAGTACCCCGAGAGCGATATACACATACCTGAAAAGCTTGACCCGGTTCACACCGAAGTACTGGAGGAGTTGAAAGATGATGATGAAAATTTGGTTTGATGAAGATGTAAAAGCTTATACAGTTGAGCTTGAAGATGACGTGACATACGAGTGCTTGAGCAAAGCCGAGGTTTCCGAGCTGGTCAATGAGGTGCTTGGAAATGCAGACTAAACAGCAAAAGGCAGCTTTTGACAAGCTGTCAAAGTTGAAGGTCGGAGCACTTTTCATGGAAATGGGTACGGGCAAGACAAAGCTTGCCCTTGACCTTATAAGCTCCAAAAAGCGCAAGATTGACTATGTGCTGTGGATATGCCCTTGCAGCTTAAAGGGAGAGATTGCCGCAGAGCGTGACAAGTGGTATCCTGACCTGGAGCTTGATATAGTCGGATGTGAGAGCCTCGGAAGCAGTGACAGGATTTTTCTTGAAACCCTTGGCAAGATGGCTGAAAAAAAAGTTTTTGTGGTGGTGGACGAAAGCCTTAAAATCAAAAATCGAAGAGCGAAGCGTACTCAGCGTATTCTCCAGATTGGAGAGTGCGCAGCATACCGCTTTATACTCAATGGCACACCAATTAGCAAAAATATCCTTGATATGTGGACGCAGATGCAGTTTCTTTCACCGAAAATCCTCGATATGAGCTTCAGCGAGTTCAGAAACACCTATTGCGAGTACTACACCAAAGGGCAGTTTAAAGGCACAATCCGCAGGCAAGTCAATATCCCACACTTGATATCCCTGATTGAGCCGTACATATATGAGTGCAAGCTGGAAATTGAAGCAGAAAAGTATTACGAGTATGTAGATTATCACTTGAACTCGAAATCTGAGTATGAAGCTTATAAAGATAAAATTTTTGATGAGTACTATGATACTCAGGAAGATGACTTGAATTTCAACGCCTTTACCATGAAGTTACAGAGATACTACTTGCAGCACTCTGACCGTGCCGAGCAAATCGAAAAGCTGATAGAGCAGATTAATGATAAGGTGATTATTTTTGTACGATTTGTGGATAGCATACCTGAGGGAGCTCACAAGATAACCGGAGCTGAAAACACTCAGGAAAGGCAGAAAGCGATTGATGACTTTAAATCCGGCAAGTTCAACGTGCTCTATATTACATATGGCTGTGGCGCTTATGGTCTTAATCTTCAATTCTGCCAAAATGTGATATTTGCCGAGCAAGTATGGGACTATGCTTTGCAGGTGCAGGCAGAAGCAAGAGTATATCGTACCGGGCAAGAAAAAGAGGTTACTTACTACATCATGATGTGTCACGGCGTAGGCCTTGAAAGTCTTATGTCTAAATGCGTTGGCGGAAAGTCAACTCTGCTCCAGACCATCAAAAAAGAAATTGTAAAGCAAGGAGGAGCAAAAGCATGGGTAAAAAGTATCTGAGTATCGATGTCTATGAAGCCGCACAGGAAAGGTTGGCGTATATCTTTGAAGAGTTTGAAAGCGTCCTTGTAGCTTTTTCAGGCGGTAAAGATAGTGGAGTCTGCTTAAACCTCTGCTACGACTATGCCAAAGCACACGGGCTTCTGAGCAAGCTTGCGATGTTTCACCTTGACTATGAAGCTCAGTACCAAATGACTACAGACTATGTAACCGAAACTTTTGAAAAGTTCAGTGACATCAAGCGTTACTGGCTCTGCTTGCCTATAAAAGCGCAATGCTGTTGCACAATTTCGGGCGCTTACTGGATACCATGGGAGCAATCTAAAAAAGATATATGGGTGCGGGATATGCCTAAGCATGACTATGTCATCAATGCCGGGAACTGCAAGTTCAAGTTTGATGCGGTTGACTATGATGTACAAGATAGTTTCAGCCGGTGGTTCAGTCAGACACACGGCAAAGCTGCGGTCATCGTGGGCATAAGAGCGTCTGAAAGTCTTTCCAGATACAGTGCGATAAAGAGCGGAAGAAAGGTGAACCAGTATAAGGGAAAAAGCTATATACTTGCCAAGGAGCCTGGATTTTGCTCGGCATATCCTATATACGACTGGGAAACGCAGGATGTGTGGACTTACAACTCAAAGTTTGACAAGCCTTACAACCGGGTTTACGACTTGTACTATCAGGCAGGCTTGGGCATAGAGCAGATGCGTGTTGCAAGCCCTTTCCACGGCTGCGGAGATGCAAAGTTGAAGTATTACAAAGCGATTGACCCTGATAATTGGGGTAAAATGGTTTGCAGAGTCAACGGAGTAAATTTCGTGGGGATTTACGGCGATACAAGCGCTATAGGGCGTAAAAAAATCCAGAAACCCGACAGCTTCACATGGGAAGAGTACTGCCGCTTTTTGCTCGGTACTTTCGATGAAAAGATAAAGAAACACTACTCTGAAAAGCTTCGCTCTGCACTGGCTCTTTGGAGTGATGCCAGCAAAGAACCAGTTTATAAGCGTATGTGCGTATGCATCATCAAAAATGACTTCAACTGCACACACTTAGAGCTTGCCAAAGCCAAAAAGAGTGCTGACACTCGCAGAAAAGCTATCGAAAAATTTAGAAAAATGCTGTAAAAAAAAAGACCCCTGCACTCTTGCCGGTCTGCTTACACCGGAGAGTGCAGGGGCTTTTGCTATTCCCATGCGTTCGAAAATTCTTTATCTTTAAAAAGCGATTTCAGCCCGCTAAGCTGCTTTAATCTCAGAAGCTCTTCGGCATCCATACCAAAATTTTTAAGTATCCATGCATCCGACATACCGCTTTCGACCAGCTCAGATACTATACCTGTCATGAGCTCCACGCTATGCGTTCCTCTGGCTCGGTTGTGCCTGACTGTACTTGCCATGCGGCTTGAGATGTCTTTGTCGATTACTACGACAGGCAAGCACCCTTTCTCACGCTCATAGATATCTTTGTGAGTAAGCATGACTGTATAGCGATGGAACCCGTCTACGATTTCATACTTATCAGTTTCAGCATTGTAGTAGCATACTACAGGCATAGTATATCCATCACTTTTAATCGACTGATAGAGCAATTCCATCTCAGGCGGTGCAACGTGATTTGGATTATAGGAGTTAGCCTGAATTTTTTCAACTGGGACTGGCTTTACACCATAAACTGGACTGATTGGCATTTTTACTGACCTCCCATCAGGATTTAAGTTAATAACCCCCTTACCTCAACCGTTCTGCTAACAACGGGAGGGTAAGGGGATTAAAATGATTGGAGCGCATCACACATTATATACCAATTGTGGCGATTTGTCAATAGTTTCCGCTAAAGTTTTTTCACATACTTTTCATGAAGAGAAATCCAGCCTGCACCGCTTTTGAGCTTACCGAATTTCATACCATCAAGCATTTTTTCTTTAATGATTGTATATTTTATGTTGCTCGATGGAATC